>Ga0209164_1000105_pt1 | contig 267997 bp, 180 predicted proteins | sample MTBNYHSulfiMetaG_FD_187458 | JGI IMG/M metagenome (GOLD analysis project Ga0209164, IMG submission 187458) | Enrichment culture microbial communities from rom New York Harbor, USA that are MTBE-degrading - MTBE-NYH (New York Harbor Sulfidogenic)... | ecosystem: Environmental > Aquatic > Marine...
TCGCGTGGATGACGTGGGTCGATACATGTACGACAATCCCGACAACGTGCCATCCGAAGATGCAAGGGTCACGGAAAACACGCCTGTCAACTCGGGCCGAGGAGGTGCAGTATGAAGCACAGTCCAACGCCAGCAGCTGCTCGTGACCGCACTGCGGGCACCTGATCCGCGCGAAGCCATGACAGAGCAGCCCGCACTGCACATAGCGGCGGAACTCTCGGTCGATGAAGCGCGGGTAGCCCTCGCCATGGAGCCTGCGGGCCTGGGCGAGGAAGGTCTCGAGGTGCTCGCGGACGATCGCATGCAGGACGGTCTTCTCGGGCTCGCGGCGGCGGTAGCCATGCGGCAACGGTGCGGTGGCAGCATCGGGATGGCGCTGATAGGCGATCGCGGGCAGCGGGGGATCGAGAGACCCCGCGGCGGGCCCGGTGGTCGCCGTAGCTGTGGGCGACGGTGGGGCTGTGCGCGCCGTCTGCGCCATGCCCCGCGGGAGTAGCCAAATCGGGGCCGGTGTGGCGGGTCGCTCCTCGGGCTGCGGTGCGTCGATGGAGGCCGCGCCGCTACCAGGAGCAGAGTTGCCCCGCGGACGCCCCGCCCCAAGGACGCCCCGCCCCCGAGCTCACCCGGCCCAACCGCAAGCCCCTCCAATCCGTTGCGCAGGTGCGCCTTCTTGGGTACCCTCCCGAAGGTCAGTGCCCGTCGCGGCCCCGGGCGCTCAGGCGCCGGCAGCCGATGGCCCGAGAACTCGAGCCGGAGGGACCCGAAGCTCGTGAGTGGTCAGGAGACGACGGCCCTGTGGCCGCTGGCGCTTTTCTTCGCCGCCGTGCTCGGCCTGGTCGCGATCATGATCGGCCTATCGCACGTGCTGGGCGAGCGCCACCGCGCCCGGGCGACCGGCGAGCCGTTCGAGGCCGGCATCGTCTCCACGGGCTCCGCCCGCCTGCGTCTGTCCGCCAAGTTCTACCTGCTGGCGGTGTTCTTCGTGATCTTCGACCTCGAGGCCGCCTTCCTGGTCGCCTGGGCCGTGGCCGCCCGCGAGCTGGGGTGGCCGGGGTACATCGGCGCGCTCATCTTCATGGCGGTCCTGGGTGTGGCGCTGGCCTACCTGTGGCGCATCGGCGCGCTCGACTGGGGCACGAGCGCGGTGATGAGACGCCTACGCGCCGCCGGGGGCGTCCAGGCTGGGACACGGCTGCCTGCCGGGCACGATGCCTCGAACCTACGGGGGCCCCGGCCATGAAGCGCTGGACCCTCTACCGCCCCGGCCAGGCGGGCCCCGTGCCCCGGCTCGTGGAAGCCGACCGGTCGCCGCGGCGCGTCACGTCCGCACTGCCGGCGCAGCCGGGATCATCCATCCGCCCCGTCCCGCCCGAGCGCGCCGATGCGGCGCTCGAAGAGGCCGTGCAGCGCAGCGTCGTCCTTGCACGCCTCGAAGATCTCCTGGCCTGGGGCCGCAAGAACTCGGTCTGGCCCTACGCCTTCGGTCTGTCGTGCTGCTTCGTCGAGATGGCGACGAGCCTCACCAGCAAGTTCGACATCGCGCGCTTCGGCTCCGAGGTGATCCGCGGCTCGCCGCGTCAGGCGGACTTGATGATCATCGCGGGGACGCCCTTCATCAAGATGGCGCCGATCATCCAGCGTCTGCACGATCAGCTCGCGGCGCCGCGCTGGGTGATCGCCATGGGTGCCTGCGCCTGCTCGGGGGGCATGTACGACATCTACAGCGTTGTACAAGGCGTGGACAAGTTTCTGCCGGTCGATGTCTACGTGCCGGGCTGCCCGCCGCGGCCCGATGCGTTCATGGAAGGGTTGCTGCTCTTGCGCGCGGCGATCGGCACCGAGCGCCGGCCGCTGAGCTGGGTGGTGGGTCCGCAGACGGTTCGCCGGCCCGAGATGCCGGCCATGCGGGACCTGAAGCGCAAGGAACGCCAGAAGGCGGACGTGCTGCGTCCGATGAACGAGGTGGAGTAGGGTGGGGACAGCCACGCGGACAACCGCAGGGGCAGCCAGACAGCCGGCCAGCCAGCCGGCGATCCTGCGGGATCTGGCCGCTCGCGTGGGCGCCGACGTCGTCAGACCTCAGGCGACCCGCGACGGGATCCCCACCTGCTGGGTCCACGCCGACGTGCTGCTCGAGGCTCTGCGTTATCTCAAGCACGAGATCGCGCAACCCTACCGCCTGCTCTACGACCTCACCGCCATCGACGAGCGCCTGCGCACGCACCGCGCGGGACAGCCGCCGGCCGACTTCAGTGTCGTCTACCTGCTGTTCTCTTTCGATCGCAATGAGTACCTGCGCGTGAAGGTGGCCCTGGAAGGCGAGTTCCCGCACTTACCGAGCGTCGTCTCCATCTGGCCGATGGCCGACTGGTACGAGTGCGAAGCGTGGGACATGTTCGGGATCAAGTTCGACGGTCACCCACACCTCAGGCGCATCCTCATGCCCGCCACCTGGCAGGGCCACCCGCTGCGCAAGGAGCACCCCGCGCGGGCGACCGAGATGGGGCCGTTCCAGCAGCCGCCCGAGCGCGTCGATCGCGAGCAGGAGGCGCTGCGCTTCCGCCCCGAAGAATGGGGTCTTGCGCCCGAGCGCGAGGGGCGCGACCTGATGATCCTCAACCTCGGGCCGCAGCACCCGGGCACGCACGGCGTGCTGCGCGTGATCGTGCAGCTCGACGGCGAGGAGATCGTCGACCTGGTGCCCGAGATCGGCTTCCACCATCGCGGAGCCGAGAAGATGGGCGAGCGCCAGTCCTGGCACAGCTACATCCCTTATACAGACCGGATCGACTACCTGGGCGGCGTCCTCAACGAGCTGCCCTACTGCCTGGCGGTGGAGCGGCTCGCCGGCATCACCGTGCCCCCGCGCGCGCAGGTGATCCGGGTTATGATGTCGGAGTTCTTCCGCCTTGCCAGCCACCTGGTCTGGTACGGCACCTTCGCCCAGGACATCGGCGCCCTCTCGCCGGTCTTCTACATGTTCACCGACCGCGAGCGGATCCTCGAGATCGTCGAGGCCATTTGCGGCGGCCGGATGCACCCGAGCTGGTTCCGCATCGGCGGCGTGGCGCACGACCTCCCCAACGGCTGGGACAAGCTGGTGCGCCGCTTCGTCGACTACTTGCCGCGCCGGCTGGACGAGTACGACCAGCTCGTCATGGAGAACGCCATCCTGCAGGCGCGCACCAAGGGCATCGGTCGCTGCACGCTGGAGGAGGCGATCGACTGGGGCATGACGGGTCCGGGCTTGCGCGCTTGCGGGCTCGAGTGGGACTGGCGCAAGCGGCAGCCCTACAGCGGCTACGAGCAGTTCGATTTCGAGATCCCGATCGCCCACGGCGGCGACTGCTACGACCGCGCTGTCGTGCGCGTCGCGGAGATGCGCCAGAGCCTGCGCATCATCCGCCAGTGCTTGGACGCGATGCCCGCGGGGCCGTACAAGGCCGATCACCCACAGGCGACGCCGCCCATGAAGGAGAAGACCATGCAGGACATTGAGACGCTCATCACCCACTTCCTGGGCGTCTCGTGGGGGCCGGTCATCCCGGCTGGGGAGGCCTTCTGCGGCATCGAGGCGAGCAAGGGCGCCAACGGCTACTACCTCGTGAGCGACGGGGGCACGATGTCCTACCGGACGCGCATCCGGGTGCCATCCTTTCCGCACATGCAGATGCTGCCGCTTCTGTCGCGGGGGCTGATGATCCCGGATCTGATGGCCATTCTGGGGGCGATGGACTTCGTGCTGGCGGACATCGATCGGTGAAGCGCGAGACGGCGGGCCCCGAGCGGGGTGCGCCGGGCTCACGGGGAGGCCGGAACCGGAAGGCGGACGATGCTGAGCGCTGAGGAAAGGCAGGAGATCGAGGCGATCCTCGCCCACGTCGGCGGCGACGGCCAGCGCGCCTCGATCGACGCGCTCGCGGCGGTGCAGCGCCAGCGCGGCTGGGTGAGCGACGAGGCGCTGGCCGATCTGGCCGACTGCCTCGGTCTCACCGTGCACGAGCTCGACAGCGTGGCGACCTTCTACAACGAGATCTTCCGCCGCCCGGTGGGCCGGCACGTGATTCGGATCTGCGACAGCGTGAGCTGCTACATCTGCGGCTATCAAACGCTCCGCCGCTACCTGGAGCGCAAGCTCGGCGTGCCGCTGGGCGGCACAACGCCCGACGGCCGCTTCACGCTGATCCCGACGCCTTGCCTGGGCGCGTGCGACCGGGCGCCGGTGATGATGGTGGGCGAGGACCTGCACGGGGAGCTCACCGAGGAGAAGATCGACACGATCCTGGCGCGGTATCCATAGGGGCCGCGCGCGGGGCAGCCGCGTCACGACGTGGCGCCCCATAGACCGCGCACAGTGGCCGCGTCACGACGCGGCGCCCGGAGACCGCGCGCGGAGCTGAAGGACAGTTTCGATGGAACGTCCGCTGACAGCGCACATCCGGCCCGACCGGACGCCGCTCGACCTCGCGGCCTACGAGGTGGTCGGCGGCTATCGCGCGCTGCGCCAGGCGCTGAAAGAAATGGCGCCCGCGGACGTGATCGCGACCGTCAAGGACTCGGGGCTGCGTGGGCGCGGCGGCGCGGGCTTCCCCACGGGCCTGAAGTGGTCCTTCGTGCCGGCGGGCCCGCAGGCGCCACGGCCCAAGTACCTGCTGTGCAACGCCGACGAGATGGAGCCCGGCACCTTTAAAGACCGGCTCCTGCTCGAGTCGACGCCGCACCAGCTCATCGAGGGGATGATCCTTACCGCCTATGCCATCGGCGCCGAGGAGGCCTACATCTTCCTGCGCTGGGCCTATCACGAAGCAGCCGCGACGCTGCGCCGGTCGCTGGCCGAGGCGCGAGCAGCGGGGTACATCGGGCGCAACATCCTCGGTTCGGGCTTCGACTGCGAGATCGACGTGCACGTCAGCGGCGGCCGCTATATCTGCGGCGAGGAGACGGGGCTGATCAGCGCGCTCGAGGGGCGGCGCGCCAACCCGCGCAACAAGCCGCCCTTTCCGCCGGTGGCCGGTTTCCTCGGGCGGCCGGCGATCGTCAACAACGTCGAGACGCTGTGCAACATTCCGCCCATCGTCGAGCGCGGCGCCGCCTGGTTCAAGGGCCTGAGCCTGACCGCCGACGCGGGCACGAAGCTCTACGGGGCGAGCGGCCGCGTCAAGCGCCCCGGGCTGTGGGAACTCCCCTTGGGAACGCCCATCCGCGAGGTGCTCGAAGAGCATGCCGGCGGGATGCGCGAGGGTTACCGGTTCCGGGGCCTGTTGCCGGGAGGGGCCTCGACCGATTTTCTGGTCGAGCAGCACCTCGATGTCCCGATGGACTTCAGCTCCCTCGAGCAGGCGGGCTCGCGCCTGGGCACGGCCACGATGATCGTCCTCGACGATCGCACCTGTCCGGTTGGGGCGACGATCAACCTGATGCGCTTCTTCGCGCAGGAGTCGTGCGGTTGGTGCACGCCCTGCCGGGACGGCCTGCCGTGGGTGGTGCGTACCCTGGTGGCGTTCGAACTGGGAGATGGGCGGGAAGAGGACCTGCGGCTGCTCGAACACCACTGCCGCCTGCTCGGACCGGGATTCACTTACTGCGCGCTCGCGCCGGGAGCGGTCGAGCCGCTCCAGAGCGCGCTGAAATACTTCCGCGAGGATTTCTTGCGGCACATCCGCGAGCGCGGATGTCCGTGGGCTTAGGAGCTATGGCGACGATCTACATCGACAATCAGCCCTACCAGGTGGCCGATGGGCAGAACCTCCTCCAGGCGGTCCTCGGCCTGGGCTTCGATCTGCCCTACTTCTGCTGGCACCCGGCCCTGGGCTCGGTCGGCGCCTGCCGCCAGTGCGCGGTCAAGCTCTTCAAGGACGAGAACGACACGCGCGGCCGGATCGTGATGGCCTGCATGACACCCGCCGCCGACGGCGCGCGCATCTCGATCGACGACCCCGACGCGGCGGAATTCCGCGCGGCGGTGATCGAGTGGCTCATGACCAGCCACCCGCACGACTGCCCGATCTGCGACGAGGGCGGGGAGTGCCATCTGCAGGACATGACGGTCATGACCGGCCACACCTACCGGCGCCACCGCTTCAAGAAGCGCACCTTCCGCAACCAGGACCTGGGGCCGCTCATCAATCACGAGATGAACCGCTGCATCACCTGCTATCGCTGCGTGCGCTTCTACCGCGACTACGCCGGCGGACGCGATCTGGTGCCGCTCGGATCGCGCGATCGCACCTATTTCGGCCGGTCGCATCCGGGGCCGCTCGAAAACCCATTCAGCGGCAACCTGGTCGAGATCTGCCCCACGGGCGTTTTCACCGACAAGCCCTTCAAGGCGCACTACACGCGCAAGTGGGACTTAGGCTGCGCCCCCACCATCTGCGTCCATTGCGGCCTGGGCTGCAACACCATCACCGGTGAGCGCTACGGCACGGTGCGGCGCGTCCTCAACCGCTACCACGGGGCGGTGAACGGCTACTTCCTCTGCGACCGCGGGCGGTTCGGCTACGCCTTCCTGCACCACGAGCGGTTGCTGCGCGAGCCGCGATTCGAGTCGCCCGGCGTCGGGGCGCCGGCCGCCGCAGCGCGGCTGGAGCCTGCCGGCGGCCTCGCGCTGCCCGACGCGCCGCGGCCCGATCCCGCGCGCGCGGCGGCTACCGCCGAGGCCGCGCTCGAGCGCTTGGCTGCGATCCTGCGCGATGCGCAGGGCGTCGCCGGCATCGGCTCGCCGCGGGCGTCGCTCGAGAGCAACTTCGCGCTGCGGGCGCTGGTCGGGGAGGCGCACTTCAGCGGCGGGCTGGCCGCGGCCGAGGCGGCCTGCGCGGCGGCGGCCCTGGAGACCTTGCGCGCGGGCGCGGTGCGGCCGCTCTCGCTCCGCGAGGTGGAACAGGCCGACGCGGTGCTCGTTTTGGGCGAGGACGTGATCGGCACCGCCCCGCGGCTCGAGCTGGCCTTGCGCCAGACCGTGCGCCGCCGGCCGCTCGCCGAGCGCCTCCCGCTGATGAAGTGCCCGGCGTGGGACGATGCGTTCGCGCGCCTCGTGACCGGCACCGAGCGCGGGCCGCTCTACGTCCTCACGCCCGCCGCCACCAGTCTCGATCGTCTCGCGCGCCGCACCCTGCGCGCGGCGCCGGCCGATATCGCCCGCCTCGGCTTCGCCGTGGCCCACGCGCTCGACCCGCAGGCCCCGGCGGTGAGCGACCTCAGCGCCGAGCAGGCGGCCCTGGCCGAAGAGATCGCCGGCGCTCTGGGTGAGGCGCAGCGCCCCCTGGTGGTGTCGGGCGCGAGCCTCGGCTGCCCGTCGATTCTGCACGCGGCCGGCAACGTCGTCCGCGCGCTGGCGCCCCGGCGGTCAGACGCGGGCATCTTCCTCACCGTCCCCGAGTGCAACACCCTGGGGGCTGCCATGCTCGGGCCGCGGAGTGTGCAAGACATCCTGATGCTGCTCGAGGCCGGGCGCATCAGCACGCTGATCGTGCTCGAGAACGATCTCGATCGTCGCATCGGCGCCGCCGCGGCCGGCGGGCTCCTCAAGGCAGCGCGCAACCTCATCGTGATCGATTGCCTGGCGACGCCCGCTGCCGAGCGGGCCCATCTGGTCCTGCCGGCGGCGAGTTTTGCCGAGGCCGCGGGGACGTACTTGAACAACGAGGGCCGCCTGCAGCGCTCCTATCCGCCGTGCGTCACGCCCGCGGGCGTGCGCGCCGGCTGGCGCTGGCTCAGCGAGGCCGCGGAACGCAGCGGGCGCGGCACGGCCTGGACCAGCCTCGAGGGGGTCGCGGCGGCGATCGGTGCGGCGCTGCCGGAGCTGGCCGCGCTGAGCGAGGCGGCGCCGGCGGGGGATGCGTGCTGGCTAGGCTGCCAGGTACCCCGGCAGTCGCACCGCGCGAGCGGGCGCACCGCGCTCCAGGCCCACCTCGGTGTGAGCGAGCCCAAGCCGCCCGAGGACACCGAGACGCCGCTCAGCCACACCATGGAGGGCTATCCGCTCCAGCCCCCGGCGGCGCTGGTGCCGCGCTACTGGGCACCGGGCTGGAACTCGGTGCAGGCGCTCAATCGCTTTCAGGAAGAGATCGCCGGACCCCTGCGCGGCGGCGATGCGGGGGGGCGCATCTTCGAGCGCCGCGAGCCGGCGGGAGCGGGCGAGCCAGCCCAGGCCGACCAGCCAGCCGCAGTTGACTACGCCACCGAGATCCCGCCCGCCTTCACGCGCGCGGATCGGGCGCCGGACGAGCTGCGCCGCGTGCCGCTCTATCACGTCTTCGGCTCCGAGGAACTGAGCGCGCTCGCGCCGGCGCTCGCCGCGCTCGTGCCCGCACCCTACGTGGCGCTCAACGCGCGTGATGCCCGCGCCCTGGGGGTGGCGGCGGGCGAGACGGTCGAGCTCGAGTCGGGCCAGCGGTTCAGAGTGATGATCCGCGAGGAGCTGCCGGACGGTGTCATCGGCGTGCCCTTCGGACTACCCGGCCTGTCCGGCGTGCCGGGGTTGCCCGCCGCCGAGGGTGAGGCCTGGGCCCGCCTGCGCGCACCGGCGAGGACGGAGGAGCGATGAGCGAGATCCTGCAACAGGTCGCCATCGTTCTGGGCGTGCTTATCGGCGTGATCACGATCGCCGCCGGGCTGATCTACGTCGAGCGCCGCCTGCTCAGCCTGTGGCAGGACCGCTACGGCCCGAATCGCGTCGGCCCCTTCGGGCTGCTGCAGGTCGTGGCCGACATGGTGAAGATCTTTTTCAAGGAAGACTGGATCCCGCCCTTCGCCGATAAGCCGGTGTTCATCATCGCGCCCGCCATCATCATGATCGCCGTGCTGATGTCCTTCGCGGTCGTGCCGTTCGCGCCGGGCATCTGGGTCGCGGATTTGAACATCGGCCTGCTGTGGTTTTTGGGCATGTCGTCGCTGGCGGTCTACAGCAGCGTGCTGGGCGGCTGGGCCTCGAACAGCAAGTACGCCCTCTTGGGCGGGATGCGCGGCTCGGTGCAGATGCTCGGCTACGAGGTCTTCATGGGGCTGTCGGTCATGGGCGTCGTGCTCCAGACCGGCTCGTTCCGCCTGATCGACATTGTGGATGCCCAGCAGGACCTCTGGTACTGCGTGCCGCAGTTCTTCGGGATGCTCGTTTTCGCCGTGGCCGCGGCCGCCGAGAGCAAGCGCCTGCCCTTCGATCTACCGGAGGCCGAGGCCGAGCTGATCGGCGGCTATCACGTCGAATACTCAGGGATGAAGTTCGGCATGTTCTTCGTCGGCGAGTATCTGGGCGTCACCCTGCTGTCGGCCATGATGGTGGTGCTCTTCTTTGGCGGCTGGCACGGGCCGCTGCTGCCGCCGATCGTCTGGTTCCTGCTGAAGACCTTCGGCTTGATCGCGTTCATGATCCTGGTGCGCGGATCGCTGCCGCGGCCCCGTTACGATCAGCTCACGGCCTTCGGCTGGAAGGTGATGTTGCCCCTGGCGCTGGCCAACCTGGCGGTGACCGGGGCGGTGGTGTTGTTGACGCAGAAGCCCTGATGGGGCGACCGGCCACCGGGCCGGTCACCGGGGAGTGGCGGGCGCGGGCGGCCCGCGAGAGGAAGCAGCGTGCGCGAGATTCTGAATTCGTTCCGGACGCTGTGGCTCGTCTTCCTGCACGCCTTCAGGAAGCGCGAGACGATCCTCTATCCGGACGTGAAACCCCGCCTGGCGCCGCGCTGGCGCGGGCGGATCATCCTCTCGCGCGATCCGGACGGTCAGGAGCGCTGCGTGGCCTGCTACCTCTGCTCGGCCGCCTGCCCGGTGGCGTGCATCGCCCTGCAGGCGACCGAGGGGCCCGATGGCCGCCGGTATCCGAAGTTCTTCCGCATCAACTTCTCGCGCTGCATCTTCTGCGGGCTGTGCGAGGAGGCCTGCCCGACCTACGCGATTCAACTGACGCCCGATTTCGAGATGGGCGAGTACGTGCGGCAGAATCTCGTCTACGAAAAGGAGGACCTGTTGATCGCGGGACCGGGCAAGTACCCGGGTTACAACTTCTACCGGCGCTCAGGGCTGGCCATCGCGGGCAAGGACAAGGGCCAGGCCGACTGCGAGCGGGCGCCCGAAGATGTCTGGAGCGTGATGCCGTGAACCTCGTCTTCTACATCTCGGGGGCGGTGGCCCTGGCAGCGACGCTGATGGTTGTCACGCGCTCGAACGCCGCCCACGCCGCGCTCTATTTGATGGTGTCGCTCCTGGCGGTCGCGTTGGTCTTCTTCTCCCTGGGGGCGCCCTTCGTGGCGGCGCTCGAGATCGTCGTCTACGCCGGCGCGATCATGGTGCTCTTCGTGTTCGTCATCATGATGCTCAATCTGGGCCCGGTGGCAGCGGAGCGCGAACGGGCCTGGCTCGATGGCCGCGCGTGGATCGGCCCCGCGGTCCTGGCGCTGATCCTGGCTGCGGAGCTCATCTACGTGCTCGCGGGCCACCCGGGCGCGCCGGCAGGCACGGGCGCCGCGGCCGGCGGCCACATGGTCGAACCCAAGACGGTGGCGCGTTCGCTGTTCGGCCCCTACGTGCTGGCGGTCGAGCTGGCCTCGTTCCTGCTCTTGGCGGGTCTGGTCGGCGCTTACCACCTGGGCGTGGGACCGGACGCCGAAGAGCAGGAGCTGGAACAGGAGCGGGAGCAGAGGCAGGAGCACGAGCGCGACCAGGCGCGCGGGGAAGGCCCGGAAAGGGAGGACGCATGAGCGCGGTGCCTCTCGAACACGGGCTGCTCCTCGCCGCCGGTCTCTTCGTCATCGGTCTGGCGGGCGTGCTCGCGCGCCGCAACCTGATCTTCATGCTGATGAGCGTCGAGATCATGCTGAACGCCGCGGGGCTGGCGTTCGTGGTCGCCGGGGCGCGCTGGGGCGCGCCCGACGGCCAGGTCGTGTTCATCCTGGTGCTGGCGATGGCGGCGGCCGAGGTGTCGGTCGGCCTGGCGCTGGCGCTGCGATACTACCGCCGCGTGCGCGACCTGGACGCCGACGCCGGCAAGCTGTTGCGGGGGTGAGATGGCCGACCTGTTGTGGCTGATCCCCGGACTGCCTTTCGCGGGCTTTCTCGTGTTGGCGTTCGCCGGCAGCCGCCTGTCGCGCGTCACCGTCGCACGCGTGGGTTGCGGTGCGGTGGGGCTGTCGGCGCTCATCGCTATCATCGCCGCCATCGCCTATGTCGCCGCGGGCACGCGCGGACCGTGGGTGCAGACCCTGTGGACCTGGTGGCAGGTAGGTGCCCTTGCTCCAAGTGTCACGCTCTACTTCGACCCGCTGGCGATCATCTTCACGCTGGTCGTCACCGTGGTGGGGTTCCTGATCCACCTCTACTCGATCGGCTACATGCACGACGATGAGGCCTTCAGCCGCTTCTTCGCCTACATGAACCTCTTCGTGGGCGCCATGCTGATGCTGGTTCTGGGCGACAACCTGCTGCTCCTCTACTTGGGCTGGGAAGGCGTCGGGCTCTGCAGCTACCTGCTGATCGGCTTCTGGTACAAGGATCCCGCCAACGGTCACGCCGCCCGCAAGGCGTTCGTGGTGACGCGCGTCGGCGACACCGCCATGGCGATCGGGCTCTTCCTGCTCTTCTGGCACCTGGGCACGATCCAGATCCAGCCGCTGATGGCGAGCGCGGCCTCGCACTGGCCGGTGGGCTCGGCCCTGGCGACCACGGCCGCGCTGCTGCTCCTGGGCGGCGCGGTGGGCAAGTCGGCCCAGTTGCCGCTGCAGACGTGGCTCCCCGACGCGATGGCGGGTCCCACGCCGGTGAGCGCCCTCATCCACGCCGCCACGATGGTGACGGCCGGCGTCTACCTCATCGCCCGTACCCACGCGCTCTTCGCGCTCGCGCCGGCGGCGATGCTGGCGGTCGGGATCGTGGGTGCGCTGACGCTGCTCATCGCCGGGTGCAGCGCGCTCGTGCAATCCGACATCAAGCGCGTGCTGGCCTACTCGACCATCAGCCAGATCGGCTACATGTTCGTCGCCCTCGGCGTGGGGGCTTGGTCGGCGGCGGTCTTCCACTTCATGACCCACGCCTTCTTCAAGGCGCTGCTCTTCCTCGCGGCGGGGGCGGTCATCATCGCGCTCCATCACGAGCAGAACATCTTCAAGATGGGGGGCCTGAAGCGCAGCCTGCCGGTCGTCTTCTGGACGTTCCTGATCGGCTCATCCTCGCTGGCCGCGCTGCCGCTCGTGACCTCCGGCTTCTACAGCAAGGATCTGATCCTGTGGGAGGCGTGGGCCGGCCCGCATGCCAATCGCTGGCTCTACGCGGCTGGCCTGATCGGCGCGGCGTTCACCGCGGTCTACACCTTCCGGCTCGTGTTCCTGGTCTTCTACGGCGAGGAGCGCACGCGCGTCCATCACCGGCCCGGCGCGGCGATGCTCGTGCCGCTCGTCGTGCTGGCGGTGCTCGCGACGCTGGGAGGCTTCATGGAGATGCCGGCTACGCTGGGCGGCGTGACGATCTTCTCCGATTTCCTGGGCGGCACCTTCGGCGCGGCGGCGGGCGCGGGCCACGGAGCGGGCACGCACGGCGCCGCGCATGGCGCCGTCGGCGGGGTTGGCGGAGGAGCGCACGACCATCGCGAGGAAGCGCTCCTGCAGCTCGTGGCGGCCGTGGTGTCGCTGGCCGGGCTCGCGCTGGCCTGGCTGCTCTACCGGCGCCGGCCGGACATCCCGCGGGCGTGGGCGGCAGCCGCGTGGGGTGCGCGCGTGCGGCGCTTCTGGTTCTCGGGTTGGGGCTGCGATGCGCTCTACGACATCCTGGTGGTCAGGCCGTACGAATGGATCGCGCGCGTCAACCAGGCCGACGGGTGCGACGCGATCTACTCCGGATTGGCGAACGCGGTCGCGGGTCTGCATCGTGCCGTCGCCCGCACCCAGGATGGGCGGCTGAGGGCGTACGCGGTGGGCATTGCCGCCGGCGCGATCATCGCGCTGGCGATCATGGTGTTTGGATGACGATGGTCAGAGATGATGTTCGGATGATGATGGGATGATGGTGTTCAAGACATGTTGACCTGGTTGATCCTCATGCCCGCGCTGGCGGGGTTGTTGGCCTGGCTGGCGGATCGGCGTGCAGCGGGCGCGGCTCGCTGGATCGCGCTCGGCGCGACACTCGGCGAGTTCCTGATCGTTGTCGGGCTGTGGGCCAGCCAGGGTCCGAGCGCGGCGGCGCCCGCCGTGGCGGGCGCGGGCGAAGGCGTCTCGGCCGGAGCATGGCTCCTGACGGAGCGGACCGCGTGGATCCCCAGCCTGGGGATCTCTTGGTTCCTGGCGCTCGACGGCTTGAGCCTGCTCATGGTGGCCCTGACCGCGTTCATCGGCGTGCTGGCGGTGCTCATCTCGTGGCGTGAGATCCAGGACCGCGCGGGCCTCTTCTACGCCATGGTCCTCTGGGTTCTCACCGGTATCTACGGGGTCTTTCTGGCGCTGGACCTTTTCCTGTTCTACTTCTTCTGGGAAGTGATGCTCGTCCCGATGTACTTCCTGATCGGGATCTGGGGCCACGGCCGGCGCATCTACGCGGCGGTCAAGTTCTTCATCTTCACGCTCGCCAGCGGCCTGCTGATGCTGCTCGCGATCCTCGGGCTTCACTACGCGCACTTCCGCGCCACCGGCATCCACACGTTCGACTACACGCAGCTCCTGGGCACGACCATGGCGCCGGCGACGGCGATGTGGCTGCTGCTCGGATTCTTCGCCGCCTTCGCCGTCAAGCTGCCGGCGGTGCCCGTGCACACCTGGCTGCCCGACGCGCACAGCGAGGCACCCACGGCCGGGAGCGTGATCCTGGCGGCGCTGCTCCTCAAGACCGGCGCCTATGGGTTGATTCGCTTCGTCGTGCCGCTCTTCCCGGAGGCGGCCCGCGCCTTCACGCCCGTGGCGATGGTCTTGGGCGTCGTGGGGATCGTCTACGGGGCCGTCCTGGCCTTCGCGCAGACCGATTTCAAACGCCTCGTGGCCTACACGAGCGTCAGCCACATGGGCTTCGTGCTGCTGGGGGTTTTCGCCTGGAACGAGCTGGCGCTGCAGGGCACCGTGCTGCAGATGATCTGCCACGGCATCAGCACGGGGGCGCTCTTCATGCTGGCGGGCATGATCTACGAGCGCCTGCACACGCGCGACATGAACGCCATGGGCGGATTGTGGAAGGCGGCCCCGCGCATGGGCGCGCTGGCGATGGTCTTCGCCATGGCTTCGCTGGGCCTGCCGGGCCTGGGGAACTTCGTGGGCGAGTTCCTGATCCTCTTCGGCGTGTACAAGGTGAGCGTTCTCGCGGCGATCGTGGCGACGATTGGCATCATCTTTGCCACGGTCTACTCGCTGTGGATCATGCAGCGGGTCTTCCATGGACCGCAGGCTGAGGCGCTGCGTCTGCCGGATCTCACGCGCCGCGAGACCTTGGTGCTGGGGGTGCTGGTCGTGGCGATCGTCTGGCTGGGTCTCTACCCGCGGCCGGTGATCGCCACCGCGCGCCCCGCGATCCAGAACCTGCGGCCGGCGGTCGAACAAGTGCTGCCGCTGAGCACACCTGGGGGAGGGATCCACCGATGAGCTCAACCGCGCTCACCGCCCTCGCCCCATTCGTCGCTGTCGGCGTGTTGGCGGTGTTGCTGATGATCGCCGCCGCCGTGCGGCGCAGCGCTGCGTTCGCGCAGACTCTGGCGGCGCTGGGCCTTGCGGCCGCGTTCGGCCTCATCTTCATCGCGGCCCAGCTGGGGACGACGCCGGTGACAGCGCTGCTCGTGATCGACAGCTACGCCCTGTTCTTCACCGGGCTCGTGCTCCTTTCGGCGCTGGCGGTCGTGCTCCTGTCGGGTCGCTACCTGGAAGGGCGCGGCCCGCGGGCCGAGGAGTATTACATCCTGCTCGTCCTGGCAGCGCTCGGAGCGTGCGTGCTCGCCGCGAGCTGCCACTTCATCTCGCTCTTCTTGGGCATCGAGATCCTCAGCGTCGCGCTCTACGGCCTCGTCGCTTACGTGCGGCGCCGGCCGGAGTCGATCGAGGCGGGGGTGAAGTACCTGGTGCTGGCGGCGCTGTCGTCGGCCTTCCTGCTGTTTGGGATGGCGCTCATCTACGCCCGCGCGGGGGCGCTCGATCTGGGCGGGTTGGTACGAGTCCTGCATGGCGCCGCGCGGACTGAGCTCACGGGTCGCGGCATGGCGGCGTCGGCGCTCGCGGGCGACGAGGCGCTCGTCGTGGCCGGGCTGGCGCTCGTCTTCGTGGGCTTCGGCTTCAAGCTGGCGCTGGTGCCGTTCCACATGTGGACGCCCGACGTCTACCAGGGCGCACCGGCGCCGGTGACCGCGTTCGTGGCGACCGCCTCGAAGGGGGCGGTGATGGCGGTGCTGCTGCGCTTTAGCGCCATGATGGATCTCGCTCGCGGCGGGCCGATGTGGACGCTGCTCGCGCTCATCGCCGTGGCCTCGATGTTCGCCGGCAATCTCCTCGCCCTGCGCCAGGCGAGCCTGAAGCGCCTGCTGGCCTACTCCTCGATTGCGCATCTGGGCTACGTGCTGGTGGCCTTCCTGGCGGGCGGCGATGCAGCGGCCCCCACGGTGATGTTCTATCTGCTGGCCTACATCGTGACGACCCTGGGCGCTTTCGGGGTGATCACGATGCTCTCGGACGCTGCGGCCGCGCCTCACGAGCGCGCACCGGCTGGCCCTGGCGCGGGGATCGTAACCGACGGCACCGAGGAGACGGATGATCTGGCCGCTTACGCCGGTCTTGGCCGGCGGCGCCCGTGGCTGGCGGGCGTGCTCGCGGCGGCGCTGCTCTCTTTAGCCGGCATCCCGCTCACGGCCGGCTTCATCGGCAAGTTCCTCGTGCTCGCGGCGGGTGCGGGCGCGGCCCTGTGGGCGCTGCTGGTGATCCTGGCGGTCAACAGCGCGATCGGGATCTACTACTACCTGCGGGTGATTGTGGCGATGTATCTGCAGTCCGGTGGAGAGGCTGCGACCGACAGCGCACCGGCCATCCCCCGTGCGGGTCGTCCGCGCATCTCGCTGGCGGGCGCGGCCACGCTGGCCGGGTTGACGGGGCTGCTCGTTCTGCTGGGGATCTTCCCAGCTCCGGCGCTGCGCCTGATCGCGCGCTGCTGCGCCGGGCTGTTCTGACGCACACGGCGGGGGGCGTCAACTCCCCCCTCAGGCCGTGACCAGCGGGTCGAGGCTCCGGCGGCCGAGGTCGGTTGGGCACGAACCTGCCCCCGAAGCCCCGTATCCCGCTGTTCGTGTGCGCGAATCCCGGGGCGCGCGGTGCCGACCAGCGCCGCGCGCCCCGGGGCCGCGAGCTGCAGCCTTGACGTTCCCGTCCGTGCGCCTACCGCACGATGAGCGCCCGGGCAGCGATGGTATGGGTCGCCGATGCCGTCCGGATCGCGGCCCGTCCGAAGTAGACGCCGGTCGGCGCGCGCGATCCGTCGAGCGCCACGCCATCCCACGTGAAGCGGTGGCAACCGGCGCCGCAAACGGCGGACCACATCTTCATCACGCGGCCGCAGAAATCGAAGACCTCGAGCTGTACGGTCGCCGCCTCCGGCAGATCGAAGCCGAAGGCGACCTGGCCGCCCGGCGCAGCCGCCGCCGAGAAACGCAGCACCTCCGGCACCGGCCCCGACGCATGCGGATCAAGCCCGCCGCGATTCGCATCGCCCTGCGTGCCCGGGTCCGTCGGATCGAGCGCCCCCTCGGGCGGAGCGGGATCGTCGCCCTCGGCCGGATCGGCGCCGGGCTCGGGATGTTCGCCCGTCCCCGGCTGCTCCTCGACGCTGCTGTAATCGGCATGAATGACGATCTGCACGTTGGTTGGATTGTGCAGCACTTCGTAAATCAGCCCGACACCGGGGCAGCCCCAACGCTCCGTGAAGCTCCCCGTCGCTGAAGAGAAGCTCATCACCGTCAGCGTATCGCCGGGTTGGAGATTGGCGGTCTCGCTCGCCCGGATCCAGATGCGATTGGCCAGCACGGCTTGCCCCGTGACCGAGAGGTGGTCGTACTCGCCCTGGTCGACTCCATCGATCTCGATATAGAGCGTGCCCGTGGACGTCTGGGAGTAGTCGCCGGTGATCGTCAGCGTGCCCACCCCCGTGCCGGGATCGACCCGGTCCGCGTTGGCGACGTTGCCCACCACCGTGCCGTTGCCTGCCAGCGTGCCGCCCTGTAGCGCCAGCGTGGAGCCCGCGGCTGGCGTGAAGGTGCCGTCGACGATCAGCCAGCCCTGGCCGGCCTGCTGGGGGCTGGTGGGGGCGTAGCCCGTCTGAGTGTAGGTCCCGCCCGCGGCCAGCGCGCAACCGGCGCCGACGATCAACGTGCCGCCCTGGTTCGTGAGGGTCCCAGGCGCGGCGAAGTTGCGACCGTTCATGAGCTCGAGGCGTCCGCCCGACTCGACCGTGGCCAGAGCCGCGAGGGCATCGGTCGTTGCATTGTCGCGATAGATCGTAGCCTGGGGACCGTCCAACACCACGCCGGCGTTGAGGATGGTCACATTGGCCCCGATCAGCCGCATCTCGCCGTCGCCGTGCACGATCCAGGTGCCCTGCGACAGGCGTCCCCCGGAGTAGATGCCCGCCAGCCGATCGCACCAGAAGCTGCCGCCGGCCATCGCCTCGACCGTGCCCGTGTTGGTGAAGGTCCCGTAGTCGATGAAGATATCACCGGAGGGTTGCGCGCTCAGCGTGCCGGCATTCGTGAAGGTGCCGTGGGTCTGCTCGACCCGGCCGTTGGCGTCGATCCGGATGAGGGCGTTGTTGGTCAAGGTGCCGCCCACCACTGACAGAAGCCCGCCGTCCGCCGCGTGGGCGACGCCTTCGTTCACCAGCGTCCCCGAGTAGACCTGCACGACGCCCGAGTCAACCGCGGCCACCGTGCCGGTGTTGGTGGTCGTTTGACTCACGAAGCGCAGTACGCCGTGGTCCTCGGCCCGCAGGACATTGGCGTTGATCTTCGGGTAGGTCGCGAAATCCAACGAGTGGTCGGCCACGTCGGCGGTGATCACGCCTTCGTTGCGCAACCGCGCGCTGATCGTGCCCTCGCCGCGCACCGTCTGCCCGGCCGCGATGGTGAGGGTGGACGTCGTGCCGGTGCCCAGGGTCGCGTCGTTGGTGTTGTCGAAGGTCTGCAGGACGATCTCGCCCGATCCCGTCACGGTCGCGTCGGCCGGGAAGCGCAGGAGCGCGTTCGTGTTGGTGACCGGGTAGTTGATGAGCACCAATCCATCGTTGACGAACTGCGCGCCCAGCACATCGAGGAGATCGCCGCCCTGGATTTCGAGCCGCCCCGCATTGACCGCACCATCCAGGTAGGCCGTTCCGCCGCTGACCCGCACGGCCGCCGAGCCGGTGGGGGTCAGCGTCCCGCCGGCGACCGTGGCGCCACTCGTCAGCGTGACCAGACCGTCTGAGGGAGCGAGCACGCCCCCGGTCGTCTGATCGACCCTGATCCCGCTGATCGTCAGCGACGCACCGTTGGTGGCGCCCAGCACGGCGTGGTTGGTCTTGTCGGCACTCACGAGCATGAGCGCACGGGCGGGGTCATCGGCCTGGATGAGACCGTGGTTCTCGACGGTGGCGTGGATCTCGCCCGATCCGCGGATCGTCTGGTCCGCGGCCAGCGTCAGCCCGCCGGTCCCGGTGATCTCGGCATCGTTGGTGCTCGTCGGAGCCCGCATCACGATCTCGCCGGTTCCTTGGAGGGCCAGGTTCTCGTCGATCCGCAGGAACGAGTTGCTGGACGCTGGGCCGGGATGAATCGCGATTGTGCCCTCATTGGTGATCTGAGAACCATACAGCGCGCAAATGCTTCCATCGCTCACGTGGAACACGCCCTCGATCTCGCAGTCGGCGAGGTGACAGGTGCCGCTGCTCGCGGCCACAAGGCCGTCACCGGCCGTGGTCAGGAGACCGCCCGAGACGTAGGTCCCGTCGTAGAGCTGCACGGTGCCGCCGTCGGCCCGCAGGATCGCACCCGGCTCCTGCTGCAGCGTGAACGCGGAGAGCCGCAGGGTGGCATCCTCGTCCGCTTCGATGAGCGACCGGTTGGTCTTGGGGTTGCCCGAGAGCTGCAGGATGTGGCTGGCATCGTCGGCCCGGACGGTGCCCTCGTTGATGATCTGCGCTGAGATCAGCCCGGAACCTGAGATCGTGTGCCCAGCGCCGTTGGTCAGCGTGATGCCTGTCGCCGTCTGCAGCGAGGCATCGTTGGGGTCGCCGGCCTGATAGAGGCGGAGCGTACCCGCTCCGCCCAGGACGACGTCGTCATCGGCCCGCACCACGGCATTGCTGCTGCTTAGCTCGACATTGAGGGCCAGAAGGCCTTCGTTCGTGATCTCTGCGCCTTGCAGAGAAAGCGTCTGACCGCTGATCACACGCAGTTCCCCGCTCAGGAGCAAGTCCTCCAACACCGGCGTGGATGCCTGGCAGGTGAGGTAACCGCCGCCGCTCGAGGCCAACTCGCCGCCGATGAGGTGGGCGCCGCCATTGAGGCGCACCAGGCCCCCGTCGGCCAGGAGTCGGCCGGTGGGCCCTTGCGTCACCGCGCAAGCCGCGATGTCGAGATAGCAGCCCGGCGTCGCAGAGATCGTCCCGGCGTTTGACTTGGCGCCGGTCGTGAGCTGCAGCACATGGCCTGCCTCGTCAGATACCAATAGGCCGCTGTTGGCCAGCGCCGCGCTGACCGTTCCCGCCCCGCGAATCGTGTGGTCGCTCGCCTGGGTAAGGATCACCCCCGCGCTGGTGGCCAGGTTGGCGTCGTTGACAGCGCCGGCCGTGCGCAGGATCAGTTCGCCCGGGCCGTGGAGCACAGCAGGTATGCTGAACGTCATCGTGGAGACGTTCGCGCCGACGTTGTCGTTAACTGATAACGTGCCCTCATTGAAGAGGTCCGGCACGCCCAGCGTGAGACTCTGGGCGTTGTGGGTCTTGATCCACGCCCCCGGGCGGTTGTGGACGTTGCCGTTCAGCGTGCCGGAGGCTGTGAGGGCGCCCAGCAGACCGTGGTTGTCGACGCCGGTGCCGGTCAGCAGTGTCAGCGTCCGGCCGCTGAAGCTCAGGGTGGCGTTGGGATTCGCGATCCGCAGCGAATCGATTGATGGCGATGTGTTGAGCGATACCGTGTAGGTGAAGCCGTCGGCCGGGATGAGCGCCGCTTCGCCCGCTTCATTCGGGACGTTCTGAGGATCCCAGTTCGTGGCCGTGTTCCAGCTGCCGCCGCCGGTGGCTGTCCATTGGATCTCGTCCGCGCCCGCGGCGCAGGCCGCTCCCAACAGCAGCAACAACCCGGCGACCAGGCCACCGATGCAGGTCGCGCTCGTAAGGGTCCCGGTGTTCTTGTCGCGCGCAGGCGACCGATGATGGATGTTCATCATGCCTCCTCGATGTTGCAGGGTTCGTGCCCATGTCAGTGCGTCAGCTAGACTGCGGGTATCCTGTTACGCGCGTGTTACGCGTCGCTGCCCGAGAGGATTTCACGGGGAGGGTGGTAGCTATAATTGGCTGCTAGATAGAACGTTACGATCGGGCATGCCGAACGGCGCCTGGCCGCCTGATCACCGCTGCCGGTTGCTGCCGCTGCCACCGCCACGGCGGCTGCTCCCGCCGCGATCGCTGCCACTGCGAGTCCCGCGACCTTCGCTGCGGCCACCCCGGCCTCGTCCCGACCGCGACCGCCCGGACGGTCCCGAGGAGCTGCTTTCGCGCGCGGCGCTCGGCTCAGGCGGCGCGGGCGCCGGACCGTGCAGCGACTGCTGGTAGTAGTCGTCGAGCAACATCGCCAGCAGGGCCGGTTCGTCCTCGCCCTGGCCCAGGCGGCGCGCCAACGGCAGGAATCGGTGCATGCGCTCCTTCATCAAGCTGTCGCGGGAGCGGAGCTGAGCCTCGAGGAGCACCGTCACGCGCTGCGAGACGATCGCCTCGACATCCTCATCGCTGGGCAGCGGGCGCTCCTGCAGGTCGATCTTGAAGCGCTTGGCGACGCCCTTGAGGTTCATCTCCTCGACCGCGTCGACGAGCGCGATCGCCTCGCCGCTCGCCCCAGCCCGGCCCGTGCGTCCGGCGCGGTGAACGTAGGCCTCCGGATCGTCCTGCAGCTCGTACTGCACGACGTGCGAGAGATCCGGGATGTCGATCCCGCGCGAGGCCACGTCGGTCGCCACGAGGAAGCGCAGGTTGCCGCTGCGCGCGCGGGCCATGATTTCGTCGCGCGCGGTCTGGTTGAGATCGGCGCTCAGCTCATCGGCGTTGTAGCCGAAGCGCCGCAGCACCGCCGAGACATAGTGCACGCGCTGCTTCGTGTTGCAGAAGATGATCACCGAGGCGGGATTCTCGATCTCGATGATGCGCACCAGGGCCCGGTCCTTCTCCATCGCCTTGACGCAGTAGTAGACGTGCTCAGTCTCGGTCACATGGACGTGGTCCCGGCTCAAGCTCAAGACCTCGGGTTTGTGCAGGAACTCGCCCGCCAGACGCAGCACGTGCGGCGGGAAGGTAGCCGAGAACATGTACGCATTGACCGGTCGTTCGGGGAGAAACTCGCGCACCCGGCGCATGTCGGGGTAAAACCCCATCGACATCATCCGGTCCGCCTCGTCGAAGACGAGCATCTCGAGCTCATCGAGCGAGAACGTGCCCCTGGTGAGATGGTCGAGAATACGCCCGGGCGTGCCCACGACAAGCTGCGCGCCCGCCTTGAGGGCCGAAATCTGCGGGCCGTAGGCGGTGCCGCCGTAGACCGCCGCGGTGCGAATGCGGCCCTGGCCGGCGAGCAGCTCCGCATCCCGGGACACCTGGCGGGCCAGCTCGCGCGTGGGTACCAGCACCAGGATCTGGCATTCGCCGAGCCCGGGATCGATGCGCTCGAGCGCCGGCAGCACGAACGCGCCGGTCTTGCCGCTGCCGGTGCGCGACTGGATCATCAGATCGCGGCCGGCCAAGATGTAGGGGATCGCCATGGCCTGCACGGGCATCAGCTCCGACCAGCCCGCGGCGGCGCAGGCCGTGCGCAGGGTCTCCGGCAGGTCCTTCAGGGTCGCCGCCGGCAGGGCGTTCTTGGGTTCGACGATCCGGTCAGGCTGCGCGTCGCCTTCAGCCCGGCGCCTGTCCCCGGGCGCGTCCCCTCGATTGTTGCGATCGTTCGTCATGGCCGGGCCTCGGTTTTGGGGAACCCTACTGTCTGGGCGAGCATGATCTTCTTGTCCTCGGGGAGCTTCAGGGCCTCGGCCAGGCTCTTGCGATCCACGCTGCCGCGCACCACCGTGCCGAGTCCAGCGGAGGCGCAGAAGAGGTATACGTTCTCGCTGATGAAGCCCGTGTCGGCGCCCGCGTAGAGCGCCTGATCCTCAGCGGTCGCGTCCTTCAGCTTCGCTAGGTCCGCGACAAAGACGAGATTCACAGGCGCCACGGCGACGAAGTCCTGCATCCCGGTGGCACCGCGCAGATCGCCCGGCACGATCGCCTTGAGCGCGTTGGCCTGGGCATCATAGCGGTAGGCGCCTTCCTCCATAACCACGTAGACCTCGACCTCCTGCCAGTTCCTGGCCGAGGGCGCCGTGCGCTTGCCCGACTCGGGGCGGCTGATGCCCGCCGCGGCCCACAGCAAGTCGGCCAGCATCTGCGGCGACAGCTTCTGGTCGCTGAACGCACGCACCGACTGGCGATCCTTGAGCACCTGCATGAGCGGCCGGCCGCCCTCCGTTTGCGGCGCAGGCAGCGCGATGTCCTTCATCTCCTGCGCGAGTGCCGGTATGACCAGCAACACAGTTGCGAGCGCGACTTGGAATCCGAACCCTGCCAGGAACCTCATGGATACTTCCTCCCGCTTCGGCACCCATATCCCTCATGGGCACCGATCCTACGCAAGACTGGGGCGCACGTCTAGGTCCCGCGTGAGGCCGCGCCGGACCACGCGAGCGACCTGCCTGGACCCGTGGAAACTGCTTGGGGAGTCGCGCGTCTGCAGCTTTGTGTCATCCGCTCCGCGCAAACCCGCACGCAGGGAACTTCACGCCTTCGGCAGAGTCTCTTGGTTGGCTTGTGCACCCGGAGAGCTTCCGGTGCGAGATGCAACACCCGTGTGCTTCTCGCCCGTGTCATTCGCATGATGGACATCGATCGCGGAGGTGTCAGGGTCGGGATGGAATCAGGATGCTGAGATGAGACGAATTCGAGAACAATTAGCGGCGCTGGTCGCCCTCGTTGTCGTGGCTGTGGCCGCGCTGGCCCTGGGTCCGCGCGTGGAGGCGGCTGGGGACCCACCTCCGGCATCGCCCGCGCGCTCGTCCGATCCCTCTGAGTTGGCGCCGCCCGTGGATTCCCTGGTCGCGATGGCGCTCGCCCGCTCGCCCTCCATTGACGCGCTGCAAGAGCGTTCCCTGGCAGCGCAGGCGATGGTGCGCGCGCGCGCCGCGCTCTCCAATCCGATGATCGAGTTCATGCTCCAGGACGAGGACTTCCCGCGCTGGACGGTGGGAGAGATGCCGATGTCGATGGTGACGGTGGAGCTCTCGCAGCGGTTCCCGTTCCCGGGCCAGCGTGCCGCCCGCCGGCGGACCGCGGCGGCCGAGTCCCGCATCGCCGCGATGGATGTCGAGAAGCTGCGCCGTCAAGTCATCGCCCAGGTCCGCGACGTGTACGGAAGCCTGTACGCCGTGGATGCAGAGTGGGAGGCGCTCGCTGAAGCGCACCATCTGCTGCGGCTGGCGGTTCACTCGAGCGCCGCGCGCTACGAAGCGAATCAGGCAGAACAGGAAGTGTTGCTGAGCGCCCAGCTGGCGCTCGCGCGCACCGAGGAGCGCGTGGATGATCTCGAGGTGGAGCGCGCCGAGCTCCTGGCGGTGCTCAACCGGCTGCTCGACCTTCCGGGCGACCAGGCGTTCGGCCGCGTGCCCGGCCTACCCGCGATCTTTGTGCCGTCTTTTCCCTGGGAAGAGCGCTTGCTGGAGCAGTCCGCGGAGGTTGCCGCCGGAAGACTGTCGGTCGCGGCGGCGGCGAGGAGGGTTGAACAGCAACGCTCCGAGCTGTGGCCGGAGCTGGTGGCCGGGGCCGGCTACGGCCACCGCGGGTCCCTCGACCCCGTGGTGACGCTCCGCCTCGGTCTGGAGATCCCCCTGTGGGCCGGACAGAATCTGAAACCGGTGCTGCGCGCGGCGGAGCACGAGCTCTTGATGGCGCGGGCGGAGCTGCGCGAGTCCGAGGCGCTGATCCGCGCGCAGGCGGCGCTGCTCGAGACGCGTTGGACGCAGGCCGAGAGGCAAGTTCGGCGCCATCGGGAGGAGGTCCTCCCGCGCAGCCAGGCGGCCCTGGACGGCGCCCACGTTGCCTATGCAACCGGCCGCGGATCGCTCGCGGCCATGATCACAGCCCTGCAGATGGGGTTGGAGGCGCGCTCCAGTCTGGCCCGCCGGGAGGCGGAACGCTTCTCCATTTGGGCGGCGGTGGAAGCGCTCATGACACCGGCGCCCGAACAACCGGCCGGCTGGTCAGCCAAGGGGGAGGAGCGATGATGCGCAGCGATTCCAGAGTCGGGCGACCCAAGAACCCGTCTGCCCGGGCCCGTGCCCACCGTGTTGGCGGCCCGGCAGGCAAGACGCTGCTCGTCGTAGCCATGCTGCTCATCGTGACCGTGCTGCTGTCGGCGGGTTGCGGATCCGATCGGAAGGAGGATCAGGGCACCGCATCCGGATCCACGGCGGAGCAGCTCTACCACTGCCCCATGCACCCCACCTTCATTACCGACAACGCCAAGGCGGAATGCCCGATCTGTGGGATGAGCGTGGTCGCCATCACGGCAGCGGCTGGCGGCGGTGGTGCGGCGGGTGCTAGTGCGGCCCACGACGGCACGGGGTCCAGCGGCATTCCGGGCATGGCCCCGATTGCGCTGACCCCGGAGGGCATGCGTCTGGCCGGCGTGCAGACCGCGCGCGTCGAGCGCGCCAGCGTCGCCCCGTACGTGCGCACCGTGGGGCTGGTGGTGCCCGACGAGTCGCGCGTCCGGCATGTCCACGTCAAGGTGAGCGGCTGGGTGGAGAAGCTCTACATCAACACGACGGGTCAGTTGGTGCGGGCCGGCAGTCCGGTCCTGGCGATCTACTCGCCCGAGCTCCTCGCGGGCCAGGAGGAGTACGTACGGGCACGCGCGGCGGCCGCGAGTCTGCCGGCAACCGCTGCAGCGGAGACCCGCGCGCGCTTCGCGGATCTTCTGCAGGCCGCACGATCGCGCCTGCTGCTGCTTGATGTGCCCGAGAGCCTTTTGGAGCGCCTGGACAGCGGCGGCGCCCCTGAGCGCACGGTCACCCTGGTGGCGCCGATGGCGGGAACGGTCACCGCCAAGGATGTGGTGGAGGGCCATCGGGTGGAGCCGGGCGGGGAGCTCTTCACGGTGACCGATCTGGCGCGCATCTGGGTCGAGGCTGATCTCTATGAGTATGACGCCGCCTGGGTCCACGTGGGGCAGGGGGCGACCGTCACGCTGCCCTACGATCCCAACGTGAGCCTCGAGGGCGAGGTCAGCTTCATCTATCCGGTGCTCGATCCCCGCACGCGAACGACCAAGGTACGCTTCGAGTTTCCCAATCAGGAGCTGGCGCTCAAGCCGGGCATGTTCACCAACGTCGAATTCTACGCGCCGGCCGCCGATGGGCTGTTCGTGCCCGACGAGGCGGTGATGGACACCGGGATGCGCCAGATCGTCTTCGTGGAGGTGAGCGCGGGGGAGTTCACGCCCCGGGCCGTGAAGGTGGGGCTGCGCAGCGGGGGTCGGGCGCAGATTCTGGCCGGTCTGGAAGAGGGCGACCTGGTCGCGATCCGCGCCAACTTCCTGCTCGATTCGGAGTCGAAGATCCGTTCCTCCATCGCGGGCATGACCGCGAGGTCTCAGGCCGCCGGCTCCGACGGTGGTGCGGTGGGCACTGGAACGAACGCGCATGAGCATGGCGCGGGCAGGTGATCCCGGCGAGAGGGGGCGGCATGCTGCACAAGGTCATCGAGTTCTCCGCCAACAACCGGCTGCTCGTCCTGCTGGGCGTGCTGCTCCTGTCGCTCTATGCCGGCCACGTTCTGCAGACCATCCGCCTGGATGCTCTGCCCGATCTCTCCGACACGCAGGTCATCATCTACTCGCGTTGGGACCGCTCGCCCGACATCGTCGAGGACCAGGTCACCTATCCCATCGTGAGCGGTTTGCTGGGCGCACCCCGGGTCAAGGCGGTCCGTGGCTTCTCCGACTTCGGGTACTCGTTCGTCTACGTCATCTTCCAGGACGGCACCGACCTCTACTGGGCACGCTCGCGTGTGCTCGAATACCTCTCGAAGATCCAGCCCGGGCTGCCCGAGGGGGTGCGCACCGAGCTGGGGCCCGATGCCTCGGGCGTGGGGTGGATCTTCCAGTATGCGTTGGTGGATCACTCCCAGAAGCACACGCCCGACGAGCTGCGGTCCTATCAGGACTGGACGCTGCGCTACGCCCTGCAGTCGGTGCCCGGCGTCGCCGAGGTGGCGTCCATTGGGGGATTCGTCCGCCAGTACCAGATCACCGTCGATCCCAACCGGCTGGCCACGCACGACCTGGCGATCGGTGACGTCATCGCCGCGGTGCGCGCGTCGAACGACGAGGTGGGGGGACGGCTGATCGAGTGGAGTGGCACCGAGTACATGGTGCGCGCGCGCGGCTACGCCCGCTCGGTCGAGGATTTCAGCAGCGTCGTTCTCAAGACCGCCCATGGGGGCGCCCCGATCCTCGTCCGCGACGTAGCGCGCGTCGAGATCGGTCCCGAGATAAGGCGCGGCGTCTCAGATCTCGATGCGACGGGCGATGCGGTCGGCGGCATCGTCGTGATGCGCCAGGACGAGAATGCCCTCAACGTGATCCGGGGGGTCAAGGAACGACTCGAGGAACTGAAGCCCGGTCTGCCGGCGGGGGTCGAGGTCGTCACGACCTACGACCGCGCCGACCTGATCACCCGCGCCCTCGACACGCTCAAGCACGAGCTCGTGCTGCAGATGATCATCGTCTCGCTCGTGGTCCTCTTCTTCCTGTGGCACATCCCCTCGGCGATCGTGCCCATCGTGACGATCCCGGTCTCGGTGCTCCTGGCCTTCATCCCGCTCTACTGGCTGGGCATCACGGTCAATATCATGTCCCTCGCCGGGATCGCGATCTCGATCGGCGTGCTGGTCGACGGGGCGATCGTCGAGGTGGAGAACGCCTACAACAAGCTCCACCTCTGGCAGGCAGGCGGACGCCAGGGCGACTTCCACAAGGTCCGTCTGCAGGCGCTGCAGGAAGTCGGGCCGGCGGTCTTCTTCTCGCTGCTGGTGATCGCCGTGGCGTTCATTCCCATCTTTGCCCTCGTGGATCAGGAGGGGCGTCTGTTTCGGCCCCTGGCCATTTCCAAGAATCTGGCCATGGCCCTGGCGGCCATGTTGGCGGTGACGCTCGATCCGGCCATGCGCATGCTCTTCACCCGCATGGATCCCTTTCTGTTCAAGCCGCGGTGGCTGGCTTCCTTGGCCACGCACACCCTGGTTGGCAAGTACCACGCTGAGGAGAGGCACCCCGTCAGCCGGGCGATTATCCGGGTCTACGGACCGGCCTGCCGTTTCGTGCTGCGCCATCCGCGCAAAGTGATCGTGGGCGCGCTCCTGATCGTGGCCGTGAGCATCCCGGCCTACTTCCATCTGGGCTCGGAGTTCATGCCCCCGCTCAACGAGGGGTCGATTCTGTACATGCCAACGACCCTGCCGGGGATCTCCGTGGCCCAGGCCCAGGAGCTGCTGCTGACGCAGGACCGGGTGCTTTGCTCCTTCCCCGAGGTGGAGCGGGTCTTCGGCAAGGCGGGCCGCGCCGAGACCTCGACCGACCCGGCCCCGCTGTCGATGATGGAGACGACCGTGATCTTGAAGCCGCACGATGAGTGGCGACCCAAGCCGCGCTGGTACTCCTCCTGGGCGCCCGGGTGGGTGAAACCGCTGCTGCGCCCGATCTGGCCCGATCGGCTGAGCTGGGACGAGCTGGTCGCCGAGATGGATGCCGCCTTGCGTATCCCCGGCGTGACCAACGCCTGGACTATGCCGATCAAGGCGCGCATCGACATGCTCACCACGGGCGTGCGCACGCCGGTGGGGGTCAAAGTGTTCGGCAGCGATTTGGCTGAGATCGAGGAGCTTGGCGCGCGACTGGAGCGGGTGCTCATGGATGTGCCCGGGACGCGCAGCGTTTTTGCCGAGCGGGCGGCCGGTGGCTACTTCGTCGACTTCGAGCCGCGCCGTGAGGAGCTGGCCCGCCACGGCCTCTCGATCCGAGACTTGCAGATGACGGTGATGAGCGCCGTGGGGGGCGAGAACGTCACCACGACCGTGGAGGGGCGGGCGCGCTATCCGGTCAACGTGCGCTACCCGCGCGAGCTGCGCAACGACCTCGGGCAGCTCGAGCGGGTGCTCATTGCGACCCCGGGAGGCTATCAGGTGCCCCTGGGACAGGTCGCGGACATTCGGCTGGTGCAAGGGCCCGCGATGATCCGCGATGAGAACGGCTTTCTCTCCGCCTATGTCTACGTCGATGTGGTGGGCCGCGACATCGGCCGGTACGTGGCGGAGGCCAAGCAACACGTGCGCGAGCAGGTCACGGTGCCGGCCGGGTACTCGCTCCAGTGGAGCGGCCAGTACGAGAACATGCTGCGGGTCAAGGAACGCTTGCGCCTGGTGATCCCCGTCACCCTGGTGCTCATCTTCGTGCTCCTCTTGATGAACACGCGCTCGACCTTCAAGGCCCTGCTGGTCATGATGGCGGTGCCCTTCTCAGCCGTGGGCGCCATCTGGCTCTTTCACCTGCTGGGCTACAACGTGTCGATCGCCGCGTGGGTCGGCATGATCGCCCTGCTGGGCCTGGATGCCGAGACGGCCGTCTTCATGCTGCTCTTTCTCGACTTGTCCTACGCCGACGCTAAGCGCCGCGGGCGACTGCGCAGCGTCGCGGAGCTGGACGAGGCGATCTTCCAGGGCGCCGTCAAGCGCGCGCGCCCCAAGATGATGACCGTCACCGCCACCTTCATGGGCCTGCTACCGATCATGTGGTCCACGTCGGCGGGAGCGGATGTGATGAAGCGGATCGCGGCCCCCATGATAGGGGGACTGGTGACCTCGTTCCTGCTGGAACTGCTGGTCTACCCCGCGGTCTACAAGCTCTGGAAGCGCAGAACAGAACTGCGGACCATTCCCGCGACCTTGCCGGAACCCGCCGGAGGGACGGGGGTTCGGCCTTGAAGCCCCGGTTCGCGCCGGGCGAGCAGGGCGGGACATGTCTGGCGCGCGCGCGGCGCGCGTCGAGGGAGGATCCGATCGATGACCAAGAAGCTCACGATCCTACTGATCGCAACCGTCCTGGCCGCCGGGAACGGGCTGGCCCAGACTGAGCAGCCGCGCCCTGGTGAGCTGCATGGCGGCAAGCTCATTGAGACGGCGGCCGGCAACTTCGAGACCGTCCTCTCGGCGGACGGGATTCGAGTGTACTTCTACACCGCCGAGAAGGCGCCCGCCATGGTCGAGGGTCAAACCGGCAGCGTGGTGCTGAAGGTCGCGGGGGGAGCAAGCCACGAGGTGCCCCTGATTCCCGAGGCGCCGGGCGAGAAGGAGTCGATCGTCCACTTCTGCCCGATGCACCCCGAGGTGGTCCAGATGACCCCCGGCGAGTGTGACCTATGTGGCGGGATGATCCTCTACGAGCAGAACCGGCTCTTCGGGAAGGCGGATCTCTCCCAGGCGAAGCCGGGCGCGGTAACCGCCGAGATCAAGATCCGCGGCCTGCCGGGCAAGATGAAGGAAGTCAGGTTCTCGGCGACCCATGTCCTGGTGGCAGCCCCGGCCAAGACCCCGGCGCAAACCCCGTCGGAACGCCCGGCGGAACCAGTTTCGCCGGCCGAGCGCAAGGGCTAGGGTCTCCTCGGGAGCAGGTGCGCCTCCTGCCATCCGAGGAGAGAGCATGAAGTTCACTGCCGGGGCGGACGGAACCCTCTTCAACTTGCTGCAGGCCCGGTTTCCCGAGGCTTCGAAGACGACGATCCGCCAGATGCTGCGCCACCGGCGGGTCGCGGTGGCCGGCTGCGTCGTGACGGTGGGGCGGACCCCGGTGCGGGCGGGGCAGGTGCTCGAGGTCGCCACGAGCCGGCATGGCTCGGGGCCCTCGGTCGCCCGGACGCTGCCCCACGCCGGGACGCGCGTGGCGGCGCGTTCCCAGGGGTCTGCGCCGGGGCGCATTCTGCTTGCGGATGAGCACCTCATCGCCGTGGAGAAGCCGGCCGGCATCCTGTCGATCGCGCGCGACCCCGCCGCGGACGACACCTTCTACCGGCGCGTGAACGCCTATGTGCGGGCGGCGTCGGGCGGGCGGGCGCGGATCTTCATCGTGCACCGCCTGGACCGCGCAGCCTCCGGCATCATGCTCTTCGCGCTCAGCCAGGATATCCAGGAGCGGCTGCAGAGGACGTGGGCGACCACCGAGAAGCGTTACTGGGCGTTGGTCGAGGGATGCCCGCGAGCGCAGACCGGGACGATCCGAAGCTGGCTGCACGAGAACCGCGTGCACCGGGTCTACTCGGCTCCCCGGGGCCCGGGCGCCAGGCTGGCCGTCACGCACTACCGCGTCGCGCGCACGCAGGCGAACCGCTCGCTGCTCGATGTGCGCATCGAGACCGGCCGTAAGAACCAGATCAGGGTCCACCTGTCCGAGCTGGGCTGTCCGATCGTGGGCGACCGCAAGTATGGGGCCCGCACGAACCCGATCGGCCGGATGGGTCTGCACGCCTACTTCCTCGCCTTCACGCACCCGGTGTCGGGCGAGCGGATTCGGCTGCGCCTGCCGCTGCCCGGCATGCTGCGCATCGGCTAGGGGGCGGCCGGCCGCCGCCAGCGGCGAAGCGTTGGCCTGTCCCGAGACGCGGGCTATACTGCCGCCCATGGTGCCGGTCGGTTCGAATCAAGCGGACGCCACGACCTCGCGTTCCGGGCGCTATGCGGGTCTGGTGGCCTTGGGCATCCTGCTCAGCCGGCTGGCCGGCCTGGTGCGAGAGCGCATCTTCTCCCACTACTTCGGCCTCTCCGACGCCGGCGATGTCTTCAAGGCGGCTTTCAAGATCCCCAACTACCTGCAGAACCTCTTTGGCGAGGGGGTGCTCTCGGCTTCGTTCATCCCAGTCTACGCCCGACTCCTGGCGCAAGGGGATGAGCGGGAAGCCAACCGGGTGGCCGGCGCAGTCTTCTCGCTCCTCGCGCTCGTTGTCGCCCTGTTGGTGTTGGTCGGCGTGCTCATCACACCGTGGTTGGTCGAGGTCATCGCCCCCGGCTTCCCCGCCGAGAAGCGGGCGTTTCTGGTCAGCCTCGTCAGGATCATCTTCCCGGGCACCGGGCTGCTCGTGCTCTCCGCCTGGTGTCTGGGCGTCCTCAACAGCCACCGGCGCTTCTTCCTCTCCTACGCCGCGCCGCTGGCCTGGAACGCGGTGATGATCGGCACCCTGCTGGGCTTTGGGCCGCGGGTGGGCCAGGTCCGGCTGGCCGAGATCACCGCCTGGGGTTCCGTCGCCGGCAGCGCCCTGCAGTTCCTGGTGCAGCTACCCACCGTGCTGCGCCTGGCGCGCGGGCTGCGGTTCGAGCTCGGGCGACGCTCGCCGCACGTGCGAAACGTCGTCACCAACTTCGGCCCGGTCTTTCTGAGCCGCGGTGTGGTGCAGATCAGCGCCTATGTCGATAACCTGCTGGCCAGCTTCCTTTCCACGGGCGCGGTCACGGCGCTCTACAACGCGCAGACGATCTACCTTTTGCCGGTGAGCCTCTTCGGGATGTCCGTCTCGGCCGCCGAGCTGCCCCTCATGTCCAGCGCGCTGGGCGGCGCCGAGGAGGTCCACGCCACGTTGCGCACGCGTCTCGACGCCGGACTGCGGCGCATCGCCTTCTTCGTCGTGCCCTCGGCGGTCGCCTTCATCGCGCTCGGCGATGTGGTCACGGCGGTGATCTATCAGACCGGCCGGTTTGGCCGCGCCGATTCGGCGTTCGTCTGGGCTGTGCTGGCGGGGGCCGCGATCGGTCTGCTCGCGACCACGGCCGGGCGCCTCTACGCCTCGACCTTCTATGCGCTGCGGGACACGCGCACGCCGCTGCGGTTCGCCATCGTGCGGGTGTTGTTGACCGCGGCGCTCGGATACATCGCCGCGTTCCATATGCCCGGCTGGCTGGGCCTGGAGCGCCGCTGGGGGGTGGCTGGTCTGGCCACCTCGACCGGCATTGCCGGCTGGGTGGAATTCACGCTTCTGCGCCGGGCGCTCAACCGCCGGATCGGGCGCACCGGCTTCCCCGGACGACTGCTGGCTCTGCTCTGGACTGCGGCCGGCCTGGCCGCAGCGGTCGGCTGGGGAGCCAAGCTTGGCCTGCGCCTCGAGCCACCCCTGGGGGCGGGACTCATCACCCTGGGCGCCTTCGGTGTGACCTATCTCATTGTGACACTTGGCCTTGGAGTTCGGGAGGCGCGCTGGATGCTCGACCGGGTGATGCGGAAGCTGAGGAAGTCGGCCTGATCCTGTGGTTACTATCGTAAAGTACCGATCCATGGGGTGCGCCGGGCCTCAGGAAGAAACGGCTGGCTGGTCTGCGCCATCGCCGCTCCATCCGGCGGGATTTCGGCTATTGCTTTCCGAGGGGGCGCATGGTAAGATTTTACCCGGTGGCACTACAGGCACCTGCGAAGCACGAGAGCGTCTTAGACGGGTTTCTGAACGGCGGCTTCGCACACCGGCAACATATGGGAGGCACCCCATGCATCGCAGCAGGTTGGGCATGGTGGCGAGTGTTTTGGGCGTCCTGGGTCTGTTCCTCTTCTCCGCGGCGGCGGACAATGGCGGCGATGCCGTTATTTCTCTGGGCGTCAGCCCGCTGCCCCCGGACTGCGTGGAGAACCCGGGCGGTACGGCGACGATCACATGGTTGATTCAGCATCAGACAGTACCTGACTATGTGACGTACACGCTCTACGACCCGACGCACACCATCGTGTACGATCAGGAAACCTACCCAGGCGTCACAGGCATCAGCGTCACTCGCGAGTGGATGGTCCCGTCCATCCTGCCCGATGGCGTGTACTGGGCGAAGGTGGAGTACTACGCTCAAGGCATCGGCCTCGAGGCGTGGGCCGAGACTGGCTTCCTGGTCTGTGAGCCCGAGTACAAGGTCTGCTGCCTCGAACACGAGTGCATCATTACGACGCGGTTCGAGTGCGAGACCTTGAGTGGTTTCTGGCACCCGGAATGGACGACTTGCGAGCCGAATCCGTGTGATATCTACACGCCGACGGACGAGTCGACCTGGGGCCGGATCAAGGGGCTCTACCGCTAGGAAGCAGAGCGCGGATCTTATCGCGGGGACGTGCTGCTCGAATGGGCGGCACGCCCCCCTTTGCATGCCCGCGTCAGTTCACCCACCCACGCCCATACGATTATAAGCATCCAACGCGGCCACCTTGTAGCACTCCGCGAAGGTGGGGTAGTTGAAGACGTGGTCGATGAAGTAGTCGATCGTTCCCTTGTGGGCCATGACTGCCTGCCCGATATGCACCAGCTCGGTGGCCCCAGTGCCGATGATGTGCACCCCGAGGAGCTCCCGCGTTTCAGTGGAGAAGAGCAATTTAAACACACCCGAATCGTCGCCAAGAATCTGCCCCCGCGCGATCTCGCGGTAGCGCGAGATGCCGATTTCGTAGGGGATCTGGGCCGCGGTGAGTTCCTGCTCGGTCCGTCCGACCATCGAGATCTCGGGGATCGAGTAGATCCCGTAGGGGAAGAGCCGCGGCACTGAGGTCGCATGGATGCCCAGGGCGCAGGCTGTTGCCAGCCGGCCCTGTTCCATCGCGGTCGAGGCCAGGGCCGGAAAGCCGATGATGTCCCCGGCCGCGTAAATGTGCTCAACCTCGGTCCGGTAGCACTCGTCGACGGCGATCTTGCCCCGCGCATCGGCGTGCAGGCCGGCGGCGGGCAAATCGAGCTGCCCACTCGCTCCCTGGCGTCCCATCGCGTAGAGGATGAGCTCGGACGTCAGCTTCTTGCCCGACTCGAGCGTCACCTGCCCCCGGTGCGGCTGCAGGATCTCGATCCCCGCCACCGTCTCTCCCAGCCGGATCGTGCAATCGTTGTCGCGGATCTGGGTCGAGAGCGACGCCACGATCTCGGCATCCACGAACGGCAACAGACGGTCCTTGCGCTCGACCAGATCCACGCGCACGCCCAGGGCCGCGAACATCGAGGCGTACTCGACGCCGATGACACCGCCCCCAATGACCGTCATGGTCCGGGGCAGGCGCTGCAGGCCGAGGATGCCGTCGGAGGTGATCAAGGTCTGACCGTCGGAGACGAGCCCGTCGGGCAAGAGGGGCTCGGTTCCCGTGGCGATGACGATCACCGCGGCCTCCACCTCGGTCGTCTTCTCGACGCCCTGGACGACGAGCGAGTGGGGGCCGACGAAGCGGGCGGAGCCGGAGACGATCTCAACGCCGTTGCGTTTGAGCTGCGCGTGGCTGATAGCGACCTCCTGGCGGATCACATGCTGGCAGCGAAAGAGGAGGTCCTCGATGGTGATGTTCTCCTTCAGGCGGTAGGCAGAGCCGTAGAGACCCCGCTGCTGATAGCCGGTCAGGTGGAGCACCGCTTCCCGGAAGGTCTTGGAGGGAATGGTGCCCGTGTGGATACATACCCCCCCGACGAACTCCCGCCGCTCGCAGATGCCCACCTTGCGCCCGACCTTGGCGGCCTGAATGGCGGCGTGGTGGCCGGCGGGGCCCGTTCCGATCACCAGGACATCGAACTTCTCCATGGCTGCATACTGGTGCAGCTTCCCACTGGGCGCAAGCGGCCCCGCCGGGCAAGCGACGAGGTGCGTGGCGCGGTGGGGGGCAAGCGCCCAGGAGGAGTTTATTCATGTAAGCTCCACAATGACAACTGGTTGGAGCCATCCATTTCTCCATCGTAAACATCCGATCTAAAGCCCAATAGGTAGTTGTCCGAATGGGACCCCAGAGGCAGACAGCGCACACGGATCCTTGGCGTGAACGCCTTCTTGCTTGGAGCTTCGACGAATTCAGTGACCGCAAGAGGAGGGGGACAGACCATGGCCAATCGTTCCAGTCGTAGGTACTTCCACGGAGTCTTCCGTGCAGCGTGTCTCGTCGCGGCCTGCCTGGCGCTGGTCGGGGCGACCGCGGCGGCGGGCACCGTGAAAGTGGGGCTGAACTATCCCAAGACCGGGCCTTATGCCGCGCAGGGGCTTGATCAGTGGCAGGCGGCCCAATTGGCGGCCACCGAGATCAACTCCACGGGCGGCATTCTCGGCGAGCAAGTCGAGATCATCTGGCGCGACTCGCAATCGAAGCCCGATGTGACCCGCCAGAACGTGACCGAGCTCATCAAAGAGGGGGCCACGATGGTTTTCGGCGGATCCTCGAGCGCCGTGGCCATCGCGGCGGGGGAGGTCTGCCACGATCACCAGGTGCCGTTCTTCGCCACGCTCTCCTACTCCAATGAGACCACCGGGGCCAAAGGCCACCGCTACATCTTCCGCGAATGCTACAACGCCTGGATGGGCGCCAAAGCGCTGGCGACCTACCTGAATCAGAACTTCCCCAACAAGAAGTACCTCTACATCACGGCCGACTACACCTGGGGTCACACAACCGAGGCCTCGATGCGCAAGTTCACGAAGACCGAGGATGCGAATGTCCACAAGTCCATTAAGACCCCGTTCCCTGGGGCTACCCAGGACGACTTCAAGAAGGCCATCTCGTTCGCCAAGATGGTGAAGCCTGAAGTGCTCGTGCTGGTGCTCTTCGGGCAGGACATGGTGGATGCCATCCGCTTGGCCACCGCTCAGGGCCTGAAGCAGCAGATGCAGATTGTCGTGCCCAACCTGACACTGGGTATGGCGGAGGGCGGCGGCCCGAAGGTGATGGAGGGCGTGCTCGGGGCTGTGCCCTGGTGCTGGGAGGTGCCCTACAAGTACAACTACGCCAAGGGCAAGCAGTTCGTTGAGACCTTCGCGCAGAAGTACAACCGCTATCCGTGCTGCTCGGGTGGATCGGCCTACACCATCCTCTATGAGTACAAGAGTGCCGTCGAGCGCGCTGCTGGCTTCGATGCGCCCGGTGTGATCCGCGCGTTGGAAGGCCACGAGTACACCGCGCTCAAGGACAAGCAGGTCTGGCGCGACTTCGATCACCAGTCCGTGCAGACCGTCTATGCCGTGAAGTGCAAGCCCGAGGTGGAGGTGCTCAAGGACCGCTTCAAGCTCGACTATTTCGAGATCTTGAGCGCCATGCCGGGTGAGCAAGCAACACAGACTGCAGCGGAGTGGAGGACTGAATGCCAGGCCGGCGGTCGGGTCGCCACGCGCGAACCTCTGCCAGGTGACTAGTCCAGGCGGCCAGGCGGTGGGGCTCGCACTGAACGGGTCCCACCGTTGTGGCCCGTGGACCCTGACATAGAAAGGGAACCTACGATGAGCATCCTGCGACGGTGGCGAGACATGAGCATCCGCGGGCGCATCAACGTTATCATGGTACCGGCGATGATCCTCTTCGTGGTCACGTCGGCCATCTCCTATCGCGCTCACCGGCAGACGTCAGTGGATTCGAGCCACCGGATCCTGCGGCTGATCGTCGAGCACAGCGCCGACCAGGTGAACGGTTTTCTGGCCACGCAGCGCGGTGTCTTCGCGGAGTGGACGGCTGACGACGTCTACGGCATGGCCATCGAGTTCGACACGATGGCGGAACTGGGCGAGCGCTTTCAGCAGATGCTGGCCGCCGCGCCTGGGTTCGTCGCGGTGGCGCTGACGGACGCCCATGGGCGTGTGCTGGTGGCGGCTGCCCGCGGATCTGGCGCGGGGGCCGCCCTGGAGGGCATCAGCCTGGCCGAGGCGCAAGCCGCTATCACGCAGGAGGGATCCCAGGTCGTGCTGGCTGCCAGCGAGGCCCTCAGCCGGGTGGGATGCGACTTCCGGGAGACCTATGTCTTCGGGCGGCGGTGCCAGAGCTCGGGTGGCGAAGCCAACGGCGTCCTGCTCGGATACCTGGACTGGAATACCGTGCAGGCGATGGCGGCGTCCACGGCCCGGACGTTCGAGGACAACGCCCTTTCCGGCGCTCAGGTCGCCATCGTCGCCACCCAGGAGATGAAGTCCCTGGCGCACTCCGCGAGCGATCGCACCATGACGAGCTTGTCCCTGGCGGACGACGTGCAAGCGTGGCTGCGATCGGACAGCCATACCGGCCAGAGCTTGCTGACCAGCGTCGAGGGGCAGCGCACCTTCGTCTGCAGCGCGCCGGTGACGAGTCCCGGTGACCTGGCGGCCGGCGGCTCGGCTGAGTCGACCGAGTACACCCTGGTGGCCTTTGTACCGGCGCAAGCCGTCCTGGCGGAAGCCGAGCACACCCTGGTGGCCACGGGGGTGGTTGTGATCGCCGGCGTGGTGGTGCTGCTGCTGCTCTTCTGGATCACCTCGCGCGCGATCGCCCGCGCTATCCAGGCCACGGCCAACGCACTCAAGGACATCGCGCAGGGAGAAGGGGACCTGACACGGCGGTTGGCGGCCGACTCGCGCAATGAGCTCGGCCAGCTAGCGCACTACTTCAACGACTTTGCCGAGAAGCTGCGGGCGGTGATCCGTAAGGTGGCGGACAACGCCAAAGAGCTGAATAGCTTCACCAGCGAGATGTCGAAGCTGGCGGCGAACATGTCGGACGGAGCCGGTGAGATGAACCGGCGGTCGGCCGAGGTCTCGTCGGCGGTCGACACGATGTCGTCCAACCTCGAGAGCATGTCCGGGTCCAGCGAGGAGATGTCCAGCTCGGTCAATACCGTGGCGGCGGCCATCGAGGAGATGAGCGCGGCCCTGACCGAGGTGGCGAAGAATTGTGCCCACGCTTCGCAGATCGCCTCCGATGCAGACACCCATACGCGCTCGACCGCCGAGGCCATGGCGCGACTCAACGCTTCCGCCGCCGAGATCGGCAAGGTGATCGAGACGATCAACAACATTGCCGATCAGACGAACCTGTTGGCGCTCAACGCGACGATCGAGGCGGCGTCGGCGGGCGAGGCCGGCAAGGGATTTGCCGTGGTGGCGAATGAGGTTAAGGAGCTAGCCCGGCTGACGGCGCTCTCGACCGACGAGATCGAGCGGCAGATTCGGGAGATGCAAAGCAACACCGCGAACAGCGCCAAGTCGATCCAGGACATCAGTCACATCGTGGGCGAGATGAACAGCATCTCGCGGAGCATCGCGGGCTCGGTCGAGGAGCTCTCGGCCACCACGCAGGAGGTGGCCTCCAGCGTCGGCGGCGCCTCGCAGGCCGCCAGCGCGATCGCGGGCAACGTGCAGGAATCGTCCCGGCAGGCCGGGGGCATCCGCTCCAATGCCGCGGTGGTGAGCCAGGCAGCCCAGGATACGGCGGCCGGGGCGCTGCAGACGAGCGGGGGCACGAAGAAGCTGACCGAGATGGCTGGGCGCCTTCAGGAACTCGTCAATCAGTTCAAGACCTGATCCGTCGGGCGTTGCGCCCGCTGACGCGATCGGTGGTAAGCGGCGCGGGCGCAGCGCCCGGAGAGCAGGTTGGCGGAGGGCGGGGGACTCGAACCCCCAAGGGTTATGCACCCGGCGGATTTCAAGTCCGCTGCCTTACCAGTTAGACTAGCCCTCCGCACTCGGATTATGCGATTCGTCCCCCGGGCGGGTCAATCAGGCGCTGCAAAGATGCACTGCAACGCCGCGCCGTGGGGCTCTGGACCCGGCGTCCAGGAGCGGCAGAAGGTGCCGCCTTCTAGAACAGCAGCTTGATTTGACCCCAGGTGCAGTCCTTGACCGGCCGGCGGTCGTTCGGTCCCGCCGAGCTGTGCTCGCGCCACCTCACGATCGTCCAGATGGGCTGGTCGCTGAGGGGATCTGGCCAAACCTCCTCCCGATTGTCTCTCGATCGCGCCTGTCAGGTCAGATCAGGCGGTACCAGCACCTCAGCAACGCGTTCACGCAGTTGCCCGGTGTCGCCCGCCCAGGCGCCCAACGCCGCCAGCGAGCCCATGAACTCGCGATGACCCCGGCCACGGCGGTACTCGGGCTCGCGCGGTGGGTGCTTCAAGTAGCGCTCGACGCAATCGAGATCGGGTTTTACGAGCAGCGTCGTTCCGTAGGTCACGAGCCCGCTGGCGCGATGCAGGCTGGCACCGCCGACCTTGCGCTCCCCGATGGCCAGATCACAGACGCCCTGGCGTTCGATGCCGGCGACGCCGCACCGGGCGAGCAAGTCGAGCGTCCAGTCTGTGCAGCGCTGCATCGACGCGCGCACCCGCCCCAGCCCGGGCAGGGGCACAGCCGCCACCATGATGAGGTTGCCGGGATCGATCACCACCGCGCAGCCGCCCCCGCGGCGGCGGTACACAGGAACGCCGTCGACTCGACAGGCCTCCTCGTGCAGCTCAAGGTCGGACTGGCTGCCCCGCCCGAGGACCACCGCTAGCTCAGCGCAGCGGTAGACCCGGGCCCGGGCCCGCCCGTCGGCGCGCACCGCGTCCACGAGATCGTCGTCCGCGCTGTAGGGCAAGATGATCCGTCCGCCCGGGCCGGTGAACAACGGCTCGGCCCCGCGTGCGGGGCCTTCGCGGGCACCGCTCACGCGCATCTAGCCCTTCTTGCGGGCCGGCGGCACGTGGATCGGCGCCCCCGCCGCGACCTCGGCCGCCTCCATGAGCGACTCCGAGAGGGTCGGGTGGGGGTGGATCGTGACCATCAGGTCCTCGACCGTCGCGCCCATCTCGACCGCCAGCGTGGCCTCGGCGATCAGTTCGGAGACTTGCGGCCCGACCATGCCCACGCCCAGCACCAGGCCGCTCTCGGGGTGGGAGAGGACCTTGGTCAACCCCTCGGTGCGCCCCAGCGTGCGCGCGCGCCCCAGGGCGCGCAGCGGGAAGCGCCCCACGGTGACGGGGATCTTGCGCTCCTCGGCCTCGCGCTCGGTCAGGCCCGTCCAGGCGATCTCGGGGTCGGTGAAGACCACCGCCGGGACGGCGCGGTTGTCGAAGGCGGACTTCTGCCCGGCGATCACCTCGGCCGCCACCTTGCCCTCGCGGCTCGCCTTGTGCGCCAACATCGGCCCAGGCGCGACATCGCCGATCGCGAAGATGTGGGGCTCAACCGTGCGCAGTTCCTCATTGACCGGGATGATCCCGCGGTCGTTGGGCCGAATGGCGGTGTGCTCGAGCCCGAGGTCGCGCGTGTTGGGCTGGCGCCCGATCGCGACCAGCACCTGGTCCACTTCGAGCGTGCGCTCGGCACCGGCCTGCTCGACGCGGACGACAAAGCTGGCCGAGGTCTTCTCGATGCCCACCACCTTCGATTCGACCAGCACATCGGCCAGCCGTTCGCGGGCATGTTTGACCATGATCTCGACTAGGTCCTGATCGGCGCCCATGAGCAGGCGCGGAAAGAACTCGACCATCGTGACCCGCGAGCCCAGCCCCGCGTAGACGAGACCCATCTCGAGCCCGATGTAACCGCCGCCCACGACCAGCAGGGTCTCGGGGACCGACGGCAGCTTGAGGGCATCGGCCGACGACCAGACCGGCTGCTCGTACGCAGCGGGCAGGAGGTGGATGCTGGAGCCGGTGGCGATGATGCAGTGGCGGAAGTCGACGCCGCCGCCGGCCTCGAGTTCAAGAGAATGACTGTCGCGGAATCGAGCGCGGCCGTGAAGCACCTCGATGCCGCGCTTCTTCAGGAGCGTCTGCACGCCGCCCGCGAGCGCGTCGACGACCGAGTCGGTCCAGGCGCGCAGCTTCTCGAGGTCGACCCGGGGCTCGCCGAAGGAGAGCCCCATCTGTCCGGCCGCCTTCGCCGCCTCGATCAGCTCGACCGCGTGGATGAGCGTCTTCGATGGGATGCACCCCTCGAGCAGGCACACCCCCCCGGGCCGCTCGCGCTCCTCGATGAGCACGACCTCCTTGCCCAGGTCGGCCGCTCGCAGCGCGGCCACGTAGCCCCCGGGCCCGGCCCCGATCACAGCGACCTCGGTCTCCTGGCGCAGACTGCCCATCACCATCGTGCACCTCCTATCGCCGCAGGCTAGGCTTCGAGCAGGAGCAGATTCGGGTCCGAGAGCTGCCGGATCAGCTCGGTTACGAAGCGCGCCGCGTCGGCCCCGTCGGCGATGCGGTGATCGAACGCCAGCGTGAGCGGCAGCATCTTGCGGATCACGATCTGGCCATCCCGCACCACGGGTTTTTCCTGCACCTTGCCCATGCCGAGGATCGCGACCTCGGGGTAGTTGATCGTCGGGATGAGAGCGGTGCCGCCCAGCGGGCCGACGTTGGTGATCGTGAAAGTGCCGCCGCGCATCTCCTCGACCGCCAGCTCGCCCTGGCGGGCCCGCTCGGCCAAGGCCTCGATGTCGGCCGAGATCTGCGCGATGCTCTTGCAGGCCGTGCCCCGCACGACCGGCACGACGAGCCCGCGGCCCGTGTCCACCGCGATGCCGATGTTGTAGTACTTCTTGTAGACGATCTCCTCGCGGAAGGGATCGAGGCTGGCGTTGAAGGACGGCGCGGCCCGCAGGCCCGCGGTCACTGCCTTGACGATGAAGGGCAGGAGCGTCAGCTTGCCGCCCGGCTGGCCCGTGCGGCGCTCGCGCTCCTTCTTGCGGAACTCCTCGAGCACCGTGACGTCCGCTTCGTCCATGTGCGCCACGTGCGGCACGAGCACCATGGAGGTCACCATCTTGTGGGCGACCTTGCGGCGGATCGATCGCAATGGCTCGACATCGACCGGCCCCCACTGCGAGAAGTCCGGGAGCGGCTCGAGATCGAGGAAGGGGATGGCCGAGGCCGCGTGCGCCGCGAACTCGGCCTCCGCGCGCTGCTCCGCGGCCGCGGGTGTGGGCGCCGGGCGCGCGGGTGGATGCGCCGGCGCGGCGGTCGAGGGTGCCGCCGCATGACGCTGGACATCCTCCGGTGTCACGCGACCACCGGGCCCGGTCGGCGTCACCTGGCGCAGATCGATGCCCAGTTCGCGCGCTAGCCGCCGGGTCGCGGGCGCCGCCGGGACGGGGCCGGCGGCGGCGGGTGGGGGCGGCGCGGCCACGCGGCTGGGCTCAGCGGCTGGGGGTGGCGCGGCCACGCGGCTGGGCTCAGCGGCAGCCTCACCGGATCCCGCCGCCGCGGTCACCTTGCTCGGGGCCACCGCCCCGGCAGCCTCGCCGGGCTCCGCGATGACCGCGACGATCTGCCCGACCGTCACGACATCGCCGACGGCGCCGCCGAGCGTTACGACGCGGCCGCCCTTGGGTGACGGGATCGTGACCGCGGCCTTGTCGGTCTCCACATCAACGAGCGGTGCGTCCTCGGCGATCGTGTCGCCTTCCGCGACGTACCACTTGAGGATCTCGCCTTCATGAATGCCTTCGCCCAGATCGGGCAACTTGAACTCGTACACCACCACCTCCTGTCCCCGCGCGCGAAGTATGCTCGGCGCAGCTCCCCGCAATCCTCCCTGGCCACGCGGGCCGCCCGCGGCTAGAAGTCGAGCGTCTCCTCGATGGCCTGGCGAATCCGCTCCGGGCTCGGGATGTAGTCGAGCTCGCGGCCGAAGTAGGGCGTCACGACATCGTAGCCCGTCACCCGCCGCACAGGCGCTTCGAGGTGCAGCAGGGTCTGGTCGTTGATGAGGGCGATCACCTCCGCCGAGACGCTGAAGCTGCGCGAGGCTTCCTGGGCCACCACGCACCGGCCGGTCTTGCGCACCGACGCCACGATCGTCTCGCTGTCCAGCGGCGAGATCGTCAGCAGATCGATGATCTCGATGGCCGCCCCGCGCGCCGCGGTCACTTCCTCGGCCGCCTTGAGCGCCGGCCGCATCATCGCGCCCCAGGAGATCAGCGTCAGGTCTGCGCCTTCCTGGACCACCTGGGCCCGCCCGATCTCCAGGACCTCCGGCTCCTCGGGCACCTCCTCGCGGAAGGCGCGGTAGGAGCGCTTGGGCTCCAGGAACACAACCGGATCGGGGTCGCGGATGGCGGCGACGATGAGCGCGCGCGCGTTGCGGGGCCCCGAGGGGACGACGACCTTGACGCCGGTGATGTGGGCATAGGTCGCTTCAGGGGATTCGGAGTGATGCTCGAGCGCCCGGACGCCGCCGCCATAGGGCACGCGCACGACGAGCGGCACCGTCCAGCGCCCCTGCGAACGCGAGCGCAGGCGGGAGGCATGGCCCTCGAGCTGGGGCACCATCAGGTAGGAGAAGCCGCAGAACTGCATCTCCGCCACCGGGCGCAGACCCGCCAGGGCCATCCCGATGGACGTGCCCATGATGGCGGACTCGGCCAGCGGGGTGTCGATCACCCTCTGCTCGCCGTACTTCTCGATGAGTCCTTCGGTCACCCGGAAGACGCCCCCGTCCACCCCGACGTCCTCGCCCAGGATCACGACGCGATCGTCGCGGGACATCTCCTGATCAAGGCCAAGGTTGATCGCTTGCACCATGTTCAACTTGGGCATGCTCGCTGTCCTCCACCTGCGGCCTGCGTCGCCGCCACCGTGGGCGCCGCCGGCGCGGTCACCGCCGCGCATCCGTCCGAACGTGATCACGCGTGCGCAGGCTGGCCGCGCCGCTTCAGCTCTGCCAGGAATTCGGCCCGCTGAGCCTCGATCACCGCATGCCGGGTCCCGAAGACATGGTCGAAGGGCGCATCGGGCTTGAACTCCGTGCGCCGTTCGAATTCGGCGACCGCCGCGTCCTCCTCGGCCTTGATCTCGGCCTCCAAGGCTGTCTGGCGCGCCTCGTTCCAGATGCCGCGCTGCTCGAGGTACAGGCGCAGGCGCGGCAGCGGGTCGCGCTTCCAGGCCTCTTGCTCTTCCTCCTCGGGCCGGTACTTGCGCGGGTCATCCGCGGTCGTGTGCATCATCAACCGGTAGGTCAGGGCTTCGATCAGCGTCGGGCCCTCACCGGCCCGGGCGCGCGCCAGCGCCTCCTTGGCGGCCACGTAGGTGGCCAGAACGTCGTTGCCGTCCACCTGGATGCCCGCGATCCCCGCCGCGATCGCCTTTTGGGCCAGCGTCGGGGCGGCCGTTTGCTTGCTGCGCGGGACGGAGATGGCCCATTGGTTGTTCTGGCAGACGAAGACCACCGGCGCCTTCCACACGCCCGCGAAGTTCATCGCTTCGTAGAAGTCTCCCTGGGAGGTTCCGCCATCGCCAAGGAACGTGACCACGGCGGCGTCGCTCAGGCCGCGGTAGCGCAGCGCGTAACCGATGCCGACCGCATGGAGCGTCTGAGCGCCCACGATGATCGAAATCGGCAAGAGATTGCCGTGGTTGTCGTCGATGACGTTGCCTTCCTCGAAGCCGTTGTGGAACCAGAGCGCATTGGCCGACGGCTCCCCCCGGAGCAGCCGCGCGCCCAGCTCGCGGAAGGCTCCCACGAACCAGTCCTGGGGCTCCATCGCGAAGGCGGGCCCGATGTGGGCGGCCTCCTGCCCCGTGCTCGGCCCGAAGGTGCCGATCCGTCCCTGCCGCTGCAGCTTGAGCATCCGCTGATCCACGCTGCGGGCGAGCAGCATGGCCCGATAGAGCTTGACCAGCTCATCTTCAGCGAGCTTGGGTTCGAGCTTAGGGTCCGCCTGCCCGTCCTCACCGAGGATCTGGAGATACGACACGGAGAACTCTTGGATCTGCTGGCGTGGCATGCCCTTTTCCTCCTGGGACCTGCCGGCGGCTCAGTGGGCCGCCCACGGGCTCATCCTACGGCGGCGCCCAGCCTACCTGATCCCGACCCGCGAGGGAAAGCCCGCACGGGTAGGGCTTATTCCCATCAAGGACGGCTAAGTTCCAGGCAATTGCGTCTCGGCGCGACGCGCTGGTAGACTGCGGACTTCACGTGGAAGGGGAGGCAGGCGCCGATGGCATCCCGGGACAGGGCCCAGCGGCCGCACATCCACACCGCCTTTAGCGGGCGATGGTTGCACTTCCGCATCGCCGAGTACGTGGATGCCGCCGGCCGTCGTCACGCCTGGGAGTACGTGGATCGCGAGGGCCTGCGCGCGGCCGCCCTGATGGTGACGCGGCTGGTTCCTTCGGGCGACCTGATTCTCGTCCGCCAGCAGCGCGCGGCGCTGGGGGCGCCCACGATCGAATTTCCCGCCGGGCTCGTGGATGAGGGTGAGGCGATCGAGGCGGCGGCCGTGCGCGAGTTGCGCGAGGAAACCGGCTACCAGGGGAGTGTCCGGCGGGTGAGTCCCGTCCTGGCCACGAGTCCGGGACTGACCTCGGAGCGGGCCTATCTCGTTGAGTTGGAGGTCGCCGAGGTCGCGGCCGGCAGCGCCCCGCCGCAAGCCCAACTCGAACCGGGGGAGCAGATAGACGTGGTGCGGGTTCCAATGGCAAGAGCCATGGAGAGGCTGGATGAGCTGGCGCGAGGCGGGGCCGTCATCGACTCCCGGGTCTGGGCCTGGATTGCCGCTCGCTCGCCTGAGCGCGCCTGACGGGGCGCGGCCCGACGTTCGCGGGCGCCGGAGACAAGGAAGGCAAGGAGAATGGGCATGAGCGACTGGGGCCGGGGTGCTCCGGGCCGGCAGGCTTGGCGAGGGGGGGCGGGGCGATTGGCGTGTCGGTGGCTCCTGGGGATCGCTGCCCCGGGGACCTGCGCCCTGGCGGTGCTTGGCCTGATGTCCTGTTCTGAGACCAAGGAGCCGCTCGACTGGTCCGCGGCCACGCGGCCGGGGTTGGGCGATACGCCGGAAGTCTTTGCCAGCGACACCCTGGTTCTCGCCAATGCCGGCTACCCTCCGACGGTTCTCACGGGGGCGGGGCTCCACCTGTTTGCCGGGCATGTGGTGCGCGCGGATCCCTTCGCAGGCGCACTCACCGCACGGGCGTACCTCAAGTGGGACGTGAGCGGGCTGCCGGCCGGCGAGGTCACCGGTGCCCGCATCGATCTCATCCTGCGGGATGTGTCGAACCCCGATCCGGCGGAGCCCGACTCCTTCGTCTTTCAGGTCTACGAAGTTCTCGAGGCCTGGACCGAGGACAGCCTGGGCGTGGAGCCTTTCCCCGCCATCGGGGGGGCCCTGGCCGATGGGCACGGGGTGCTCAGGGTTTCGGCGGTCTCCGATACGAGCGATGTGGCGCTCACCGATGTCTTCCGCGGGGCCGGGCTGCGTGCCATGGTGACCACCTGGCGGGACAACGCCGAGGCGAACTACGGTCTGGTCATCCAGCCGGCGCCCGAGGAGACGCAGCAGGGCTTCCTGCGCTTCATCAGCAGCGAGGGTGTGCCCACGGGAACCGCCGTCAACCTAAGCACGCCGGTGCTGCTGGTCACGGTCGCGACCGCCAGCGGTGATACGACCCTCAGCCTCGAGGCCGCGGCCGATGGGTTCGTCGTGGCAGCCCATCAGCCGGCCTCGAACGAGGCGATCGTCGTGCCCGACTCCCTGCTCCTGCTCAGCATGGGTCGCGTGCAGGGGCTGCTCTTCGACTTCGACCTCCCGGCGCTCCTGGCGAGCGATCCCCTGCAGTTTCCAGCCGGCCTGGCGGTGCACCAGGCGACCCTGCACCTCACCCCGGTGCCCGACACCGACTGGAGCCTCGCGGCCGACCAGGAGATGACGATCCTGCCCTACCAAACGCCGACGTCGTGGACCGAGGCCGATGTGCCCACGGCGGTCACGCTGGATGTCGCCTTGCCCTCGAGCACGATCTCCGGCGAGGACGAAGAGGTGGTGCTCGACGTGCGCGACGCGGTGCAGGCGATGATCGAGGGCGCCGACGTGAGCCTGGCGCTGGTTTGCTCCTCGGCCACGAGCCAGTTCCGGTCGCTGCTGTGCAAGAGCCGTCGGGCTGCCTTGGGTCGGCCCGAACTGCGGATCGTCTTCACGCGACCGTCCGGCGGCCGGCTGAGTGCCGGCGGGGAGGGGAGGTGAGGATGACGATGCTGGTGGGTCTGCGGGGGGGACGATCCGGGTCGAGGTCAGGGTTTCTGAGGAGTCTGGCGTGGCCGGCGGCCCTAATTGCCCTGCTGCTCATCCTGGCGCCCAGCGCGCGGGCGGTGAGCGCTTTCGCGCGCGAAGGCCTGGGCGAGTGGCTCGAGGGTTACGACGTGCGGGGCGAGGCACTCGGCTCGACCGGGATCGGCGTGGTCGATCCCTTCAACTTCTGCCTGGCCAATCCCGCCGCGACCGCCTTCTCGCCGCACACGCTCGTCTATGCGGCGCTGAACGGCGTCGTCAATTGGACCGCGGATGGCGACCACGAAGCCCGGCGGACTTCGGGCAGTCTGATGGGCTTCGGTGTGCACGTGCCGCTGACCCGCTCCTGGGGCATGCGCTGGGCCTTGCAGCCGCGCACCGACGGGGTCTACACGCTGCGCGACACCGTGGCCACGGGCTCAGGCAACGCTCGCAACCTGCGTCTAGCGGAAGGCTCGCGGGGCTTGCTGCTCGTGACCGGTGAGATCATCTATCATGCCGGCCGCGCCCTGGCCGCGGCGGTGAGCGCTGGAATCACCGCCGGCTCGCTGCTCGACGAGGTCAGCTACGCGTTCGCCGACAGCGGGTGGACTGACACACAGGATCAGCGCAAGCTGCGCGTGAAACCGGCTTATGTCTTGGGCGCCGGTCTGCTCTGGTCACCGCACGCGCGCGTGGCGTTGGGCGCCAGCGCGTCGGTGGGTGAGCGGATGACGACCAAGGATACCTATCGCAGCGCGGGCGGCGCGGAGATGACCAGCGAGACCACGCTCGACCAGCCCCGCGGCCTGGGCGGCGGCATCTCGGTGTTCGTGCTCCCGCGCGTGCGCGTCAGCGCCGACGCCTACTGGCGTGGGTGGGAAGACGTTGAGCTGGGCGGGCAACGACTGCCGCTGCCGGATGTGGGACCCTGGCGCAACACGCTGCGCTGGGGCGTGGGGGTCGAGCGCACCGCGGAGCGCAGCACGGCCGGCAGCTTCTGGAACAAGCTCGCCTGGCGGGCGGGCTTTGCCTGGATTCCCTGGTATGCTGAAGATCGTGAAGGCCAGGTGGCCGAGGAGCAGCGGATCAGTGTGGGGGTGGGCATCCCGATCCGCGTCGATCGCGGCACCCTGGACATCGCCGTCTCGCGGGGGTGGCGCGGCGCCGTCGACGACACGGGCATTGCCGAGGATTACCTGCGTTTCACCTTCGGCACGACCTTCGCGCGCATGCTGCGGGAGTACTAGCCCCCGACAGGTCCGGCGCGTGGCGAGGTGCGCCTTGTCAGGTGAACGTCCGCGGCCGCATCGCCGCTGCGCTCGGGGAACCTTGGCGGCGGCCGGGGCCTGCCTGGCCGCGCTCGTCGTGGCCGCGCCGGTCGGGCGCGCGGGCGCCCAGGCGCCGGCGGACAGCGCCCAGGTGCCTCGCTCGCTGCGCAGTCGCTTGATCGCGCTGCTGAGCGACTACGTTGTCGCCCAGCCACCGGATTCCCTGGAGCGGGATCTCGTGCCCGCCGAAGAGCCGTTTCGGGCGTATCAGGGCAAGTGGATCCGACGCATCGAGATCGAACAGCTCGACATGTTTTCAGGGATCCCGCGGGCCTCCGACTCACCGTCGGCGCGGACCCTGGAACGTTGGGCCCGCCGGCTGCACCGCCAGACGCGCCACGTCGTCATCCGCCAGCACCTGCTGATGAAGGAAGGTGATTCGCTCGACCCCTTCTCGCTAGCCGACACCGAGCGCATCCTGCGCGGCACCGCCTTTCTGCAGGATGCGCGCATCGAGGTTCTGCCCGTCGCCGGGCAGGAGGATTGCGTCGACCTGCTCGTCGTCACCCGCGATGTCTGGTCGATCGGCTTCAGCCTGCCGGTCGACCGCGTGGACGAGGTGCGCCCGCGGATCTTCGAGCGCAACCTGCTCGGGCTGGGGCAGGACATCGAATACCGCCTGTGGATCGATACATCCACGTTGGAGCGGTCCCAGTGGGAGGCCCGCCACCGCACGGGGAATCTCTTCGGCGCGTTCTTGCACGGTGATCTGATCCTGGGGGACAAGGACGACGAGCGCTGGCAGCGCGCGTCGCTTGGCCGCTCGCCGATCGTGCCGCAGATCCACCTGGCCGGGGCGCTCACGCTCGAGAACATCAGCCGCAAGGATCTCGCGGACGAGTACCCGGGCCGTTACCGCGAAAGGTTCCAGCGGATCGATGCTCATCTGGGCTACAACCTCGCCCTCGGACGCAACGAAGCCGGTGGACCGGGCCGCGTGGCGCTGTTTCCCGCCGTCCGTTGCTCGTGGACCGACTACTATCAGAGTCCCTCCGTCGGTTGGCCGCTGTCCGTCAGGTATCAGGACCGAACCCTCGTCCTGGGCGGCGTGCAACTCGGCCGCAGCGAGTACCGCAAGACGCGGCTGGTCCGCGCTTACGGCGAGACCGAGGACATCGCCGTAGGCTATCGGTTGGGTCTGGCCGCCGGCCAGGAGCGCGGTGATGAAGCGGATCGTGCCTATGTCTCGGTGGTGGCGGGAGGATTTGGCAGCATCGGATTGCCGTGGGCGGTCGGGGGGACGCTCGGATTCGGGACCTATCGGCGGGGCTCGATCTGGGAAGACGGCGTGCTGCAGACTCACCTGAGCGGCTTCTCCGGTCTCGGAGCCGTCGGGCGGTTCCGCCTGCGGCACTTCGCCGACCTGTGGCACACGGCCGGCATCGATCGCCTGGACGCGAACGAGGTGCTCGTGTTGGATCGCAAGACGGGCCTGCGCGGACTGGGCAGCACTCAGCTCGGAGGCGATCAGCGCGCAGCGCTCAACCTCGAGTCGGTGGCTTTCACACCGTGGTCGCTGCTGGGCTTCAAGATCGCGGCCTACGCCTTCTGCGACATCGGGGCGGTCGCGCCGGATCTGGCCGGCTTTGGACGGGCGCGTTACTACGAGAGCCTCGGCCTGGGCGTGCGGCTGCGCAATGAAAGGCTCGTCTTTGATACGGTAGATCTCCAGCTCGCCTTCCTGCCCGCGCCCCCGGAAGGCGGTGATGTGCAACCGGTGCGGTTCCGCAACCCACCGAGCTACGCCTCGGATCCCTGGCAGCTCGGTCCGCCGAGCGTGATCGAGTATCGGTGAGTCGGCCGCGAAAAAGGAGGGAGTACCGGATGTCCCCACGCCGGGTCCGCCAGAGTCGCCAGAGCCGCGAGATCCGCCCGCGCAAGGCGGCCGCCACGATCGTCTACGTCCACGGTATCGGCCGCCAGTTGCCCGCGCACGTCCTGAAGCGCCAGTGGGACGTCGCGCTCTGCGGGCGGGACATGGGGGATCGCACGCGGATGGCCTACTGGGCCGACATCCTGCACCCCGAAGCTCTACGGACCGAAGATCAGGAGGGCCCCGCCACGCCTGGCGCAACCCGGCCCGCGCGGCGGGACGCCGAACGCGCCCGTTTCGCGGCGGCGCTCCGCGCGGAGTTCGAGGCCGCCGAGCAGGCCGCCGCGCCGGGGACGGTCCGGGCGCAACGATCGGGCGGCCGGAGGGCCTCCGGGTATGGCCCCCGGATCCTGCCCGCCCCGCTGCGCCGGGCATTCACGCGCTGGGTGACCCAGCTCTTCATCCGGGACACCTACCAGTACTTCTATGATCTTGCGCAGCAGCGGGCCATTCGTGATCGCCTGGCCACTGTTCTGGGCAGCCTGCCCGCCCCCGTGATCGTGGTCGCTCACAGTCAGGGCGCCATCATCGCCTATGACGTGCTGCACGAACTGGGTCGCCAGTCGCCTGGGCGCGGATTGATCACGCTGGGCGCGCCGCTCGGGATCGCCGAGGTGCAGGATCACATCCGCCGGCCGCTGGCTGTTCCGCCCGGGATCGCGGCCTGGCACAACTTCGCCGATCGCGCTGACCTGGTGGCGCTCGATGCGACGCTCGGCGATGAATTCCGTCCCCCAGGCTTCATCCAGGACATCGCGGTCGACAACAGCGGCTGGCAGCCGCCGCACGGCTATAATCCACACTCGGCGACGGGATACCTGTCGACCCGGCCCGTCCGAGAGACCCTGCGCGCTTATCTGGGAGCTGGCACGGTTCACGCGATCGGCCGGGCCATCGTCGCGCGCGACCTGGCATCCGAGCTGGCGGGTCCCGCGCGGCGCATCAAGGTGCTGATCGAGCTCATCCAGCCGGACCTGCAGCCGTCCCGGGGACCCGCCGCCGCCGCGGGCGGTGGCGGGCGTGAGGCGACCGCGCCGACGCTCCCCGAGAAGGTCACGCAGCTTGCGCGCGAGCTCGAACATCTCACGGGGGGCGATCCGGCGGCCCAGATCGATCCTTTGCGACACTTCGTGGCGGCCCAGATGACGGCCGCGGAGATCAATCGCCTGGCGGTGCGCCACGAGCAGCTCCACATCCACCGGATCTGGCGGAACTCGCGCAAGCATGCCCTCATCACCGCCTCGGCCGCGCGACTCCAGATCGACGCGAGCCGGCGCACCTACCAGGCCACCGGACGGGGGATCGAGTGGGCTGTGCTCGACACCGGCGTGCGGCCGGACCATCCGCACTTCGCCCGCTACGGCAACATCATCGCGCACTGGGACTGCACGCAGCGCGGCCAGCCGGTCAGAAACAAGGGCCTCGACGATGACGGCCACGGCACGCATGTGGCGGGGATCATTGCGGGCGAAGGGAGCCCGCCGGGTGCCGAACCGGCGCACTGCGGGATGGCACCGGAGGCTGGGCTCCATGTCTACAAGGTCCTGCGCAACGGGGAGGGTGACGATTCGTGGATCATCAAGGCGCTCGACCACGTGGCGCAGGTCAACGAATCGGCCGGCCGCCTGATCATCCAGGGCGTCAACCTGAGCCTGGGCGGACCCTTCGATGCCGAGACCTACGCCTGCGGCCACTCGCCGCTGTGCAAGGAGCTGCGCCGTCTCTGGCAGCAGGGTGTGCTGGTGTGTGTCGCCGCCGGCAACGAGGGATTGGTCACGGTGACCACCTCCGGGGGCAACCTCGATGTCAACCTCGACCTCTCGATCGGCGATCCGGCCAATTTGGAGGAGTGCATCGCCGTGGGTTCCGTGCATCGTGACGAGCCGGCGCGCTATGGGGTGTCCTACTTCTCGTCGCGCGGGCCCACGGCCGACGGGCGATCGAAGCCCGATATCGTCGCTCCCGGTGAGCGGATCTTCTCCTGCAACGCCTTCTTTGACGCGGCGCGCTCGGCGAAGGAACCCTACGTGGAGATGAGCGGCACGAGCATGGCCTGCCCGCATGTCTCGGGGTTGCTCGCCGCGTTTCTGTCGGTACGCACCGACTATCTGCGGCGCCCGGAGGAGGTCAAACGCCTCCTGCTCGCCCATTGCACGGATCTGAAGCGTGATCGGTATCACCAGGGGGCTGGGATGCCGAACCTGGTGAAGATGTTGGCGGCGACATAGCGCGCCTATTCCCAGAGCCGCCCGTAGAGCCCCGGCCGGCGGTCGGCGAAGAGGTGGTTGGTGGGGGTGATCTGCTTGTCGTCGGCCTGGGCCAGGTCGATCTCGGCGGTGATCACCTCCTCGCGGTCGGGTGCGGCCTGCGCCAGGCGCTCGCCCCGGCACCCGGTGATCTGGGAGCGGCCGATGAACTCGAGGCGGCCGTGCTCACGCTCATCGGCGCCCGCGCGGTTGGCGGTGACCGCGAAGACATGGTTCTCCAGGCAGCGGGTCACCATCGCGTCGGGGCAGTAAGGCAGCACCAGGTTGGCCGCGTGCACGACGAGCTGCGCTCCGCCGAGCGCGAGGCACCGCATCGTCTCGGGGAAGATCCAGTCGAAGCAGATCATCAGTCCCAGGCGCCCGGCGCTCGTGGCCCAGACGCGGGGCGGCTCGCACCCGGCATCGAACCAACTCAGCTCCTGGCCGAAAAGGTGGATCTTCCGGTAGCAGGCGAGCGGCTCCCCGCGGTCGCACAGCGCGGCGGCGTTGTGGAGGCGGCCATCCGGTGACCGCTCGGCGAAGCCGCCCACGACCACCGCGCACCGGTCAGCCGAGAGCTCGCGCAAGCACCGGCAGGTGCGTCCGTCGGAGAAGGGCTCGGCCAGCGCGGCGGTTTCCCGGCGGTCGGCGAACAGGTAACCGGTGTTGAAGAGCTCGGGGAGCACATAGACGTCAGCGGGCGTGGCAGCGATCAGCGCTCGCGCACGCTCGAGGTTGAGCTCGATCTCTCCGAAGCGGGGCGACATCTGGACGGCGGCCACGCGCATGATCGCCTCCCGTTTCCTCGCCGAGCGTCCCTTGGCGCCGGCAGCCTAGGGCGTGCCGACGAAGGCGATGCTGAGGTCGGCGCCGCCGGCGTTGTCGATGGCCAGATCGTCGATGAAGCCCGCGAAAATTCGGCCGTTGGGCTCGAGATGCACCGTGAGCTGGTCGCCGGCGCCGTTGAGGCTGGTGATGAGGTAATCCCGGGCGCTCTCCTCCGGGTCGTGGAGGAGCAGTACAACCAGGGGGGCCACCAGCCCCGCGCGCGGGCTGAAGTCGGACTCATCGAGGGTGATCTCGTAGTTGCCGGCCCCCGCGCTGTCGTACTCGATCTCGACGAAGTACTCGGTCAGGGCGGAGGTGACGACACTGTGGTTCTCGGCCAGGATCTCGAACTGCTGCGCGTCGAGCGAGACGATCGAGCTGCCGTGGTTTCCGAGCGGGACCGTGCCGACGTACCCGACATGGATCGAGCTCGGGTCGCCGAAGACCACCGTCTTCTCGTCACCCACGCCGTTGAGCGTGAAGAACCAGTCCTGATGCGCGGATGTATCGGCGCCGGCACCCAACAGGACGCAGACGAAGTGCGACTCGAAAGCCGAATCGGGCCGGTCGCTGTAGGTGGAGGCCTCGAGCCGCAGCGTGTGTGACCCGGCGCCGACGGGGATATTGCGGAACATCAACATGAAGTTGGGGAAGACTGCGCAGTCCTCGATCCCCATCACATCATAGGGCCGCGGCTCGTCGACGGGGGTGAGGTCATCCGTGCCGCCGCACTGCAGCCAACCCAGAGCCGCGCCCGCCAGGCTCACCGCCATGAGCAAGGCGCCAGACCGTCTGCGCATCAAGAGGGTCACCATGCTGGGTCTCCTTCCACTCCTTGTTGGACGTCACAATCTAGCCTTTGACCTACTCCCGGCACAACCCAGGGTGGGAAAGGCCGCCGGTTCGAGGTAGGCTGCGGCGGGCGACAAGCAGCGGGGAGGACGAGGGGGTGTCTGCGGATCGCGGCGCAGGGGCTGGACAGCGCCGCTTCTGGTGGCTGGTGGCCGGACTCGGCCTTCTGGCCGTGTGGCTGCGGGTTTGGACGGTCCTGGCCCTGGCGGGGGGGCTGCGCACGAGCTGGCCCATCCTGGATGGTGCCTACTACCTCGAACTGGCCCGGCGCCTCGCCCAAGGCGGGGGCTGGCCGTCCGGGGCGCACTTCTTTGGCCCGCTCTACCCGTGGCTGCTGAGCCTGCTGTTCCGCATCTTCCCGGCCACGCCGCTGACCGTCCAGGTGGCGCAGTCGCTGGTGGGTCTCGCCACGCTGCTCGTGCTCGTGCTCGCCGCCCGCCGCTGGTTCGGCGCCGCGGCGGCCCTGGCCGCGGGGCTGCTCTACGTGTTCTGCGGACCCATCCTGGCCATGGAAAACCAGGTCCTGATGGAGTCGCTGCTGCTCTTTCTCGCCACGGCCTCACTCTGGCTCTGGCCGCGCCCGGGTGACCCACTCGCCCGCCACGCGGGCTTCGGCCTCTGCTGCGGCCTGCTGGCCGCCGGACGCGGCACCTTCCTGCTGCTGCCGCTGGCCTGGTGGAGTGACTGGCTGCTCCGATGCCGGCGCGCTCGGCCGGCGCCGCGCTGGGCTTATGTAGGTGCCGTGGCCCTGGGCGTGCTCTTGCCGCTGCTGCCCCAGACGGTGCAGCAGACGCGGGCCACCGGGGCGGTGCGGGTGCTGACGCTGAACGGCGGCATGAACCTCTACGTGGGCAACAACCCTGGCGCGCAGGGCATCTTCAGCGTCCCGCCCGGACTCGATTTGCACGAGGACGTCACCGGGACGCGCTCCGCATCGCTGTTGGCCGGCCGGGAGCTCACGACGGTCGAGGCGGGGCGTTTCTGGACCGAGCGGGCGCTGGACTTCATGCGGGAGCGACCGGCCCGCGCATCCGGCCTCCTCGCGAAGAAGGCGCTGCTCTTCTTCTCGCCCGACGAGATCCCCCAGATCGACGATTTTCAGGTGCTGGCGCAGGAGACCTGGCCGCTGCGCATCGCGTATCTGCGCTTCGGCTGGATCCTGCCCCTGGCGCTGATCGGGGTGCTCGCGCGCCGGAGCCATCGCGGCGAGCGGGCCGAGCCAGGTGGTCCGGCGGGCGCGACCGCCGGGGTGTGCGGCAGGGAGCCCGCGATGGCGTGGCTGGTCCTGATCGCGGTGGCCTGGATCCAGACGGTCGTCTTCTTCGCGGCCGGACGCTACCGGCTGCCGGTCATGGGGGCCTTCCTCGGCCTAGCGGGCTGGGGGCTCATCCAGCTACTCGCCGCCGTGCGCCGGCGCCGGTATTGGGCGCCCGTGCTCGTCGTTACCCTGGGTGGGCTTTTCACGCTCCTGCCGCCGGGCTACCCGCGGGAGAAGGCGCGCTCCTTCGACGCCTATCAGCTCGGCAAGCGCTGCTCCCAGGCGGGCAACTACCTCCAGGCGCTCGGCCACTACGATCGAGCGCTCGCCCTGCGGCCTACCGCCGGCGAAGCCTGGCACGATCGCGGGGTGGCGCTCTTTCGTCTCGGCCGGCTCCGCGAGGCGGCCGAGTCCTACCAGCGCGCGCTCGAGGCAATGCCGGCCTCCGCGGTCACCTGGTATGCCCTGGGGGCGATCTGGAGCCAGACCGGGCAGCCCGACCAGGCGATCGCCGCCCTGGAGCGCGCCGTGGCGCTCAGTCCGGCCAACCCGCGCTACCGCCTTGATCTGGGCATGGTGCTCGCGGGTGTGGCGCGCGGGGAAGAAGCTGCGGCCCAGTGGCGCGCCGTGCTCAAGGTCGATCCACAGAATCAGGAGGCGCAGGCGCTTCTGGCCGGCCAGGCGGCGCGACCCTGATCCCGCCACGATTACTTCAACAGCAGCAATTGCTGGGTGCGCGCGCGTCCGCCCACGCGCAAGCGCACGTGATAGATGCCGCTCGACTGGGGACGACCCCGGTCGTCCTTGCCGTCCCAGTAGATCGTGTAGCGGCCGGGCGGCAGATCGTGGCTGAGGAGGGTGCGCACGGCCGTTCCCGTGACGCTCAGAATGACGAGTTGGACCCGATCCGCTTGGGCCAGCTCGAAGTGCACCCCGCCCTGAGGGCGGTCCATCACGGAACCCGCGGAGCGGTCGGCGCTCTCACCCCCCGACTCCCAACCGCCCTCCTGATCGTCGCCGGCCGGCTGGCGGGGCGAGTCCGGCTCGAGCCCCTGGCCCATGCCGGATGCGTCCGGCATGAGCACCAGGGGGTCTCCCTGTCCGCGGGCGGCTTCTCCCCGGCCCTCCGGGCGCTCCGGGGTGCGCGATCGGCCCGGTTGACCCGCTTGGCCCACGGGAGGTTCGACCGTTTCGAGGCAGGCACACCGCGAAGCGCTGCCGGCCGCCCCGGGCCAGGGCATGGTGGCCGGGTCGCAGAGGGCGTCGAGGTCCCAGATGTAGAGCGTGTTCAATCGCTCGGTGGCGACCAGCAGCTCCAGATCGCCGTCGGCATCGAGGTCGGCGGTCACCGGCGCGGCTCGGACGATCTCGTCGTGCGGGAGCATCACGGGGAAGTCGCGGAGCTGACGGCCCGCGGAGTCTAGTCCCCAAACCCAGGCATCGCTTTCCAGGCCGGTCGAGAGCACGGCCAGGATCACATCGTTGCGGCCGTCGCCGTCGACGTCGCTGATCACGGGGGACGCGTTGACCGTCTCGGCCCGCAGGCGCACCGGCCAGCCGGCGATGGGCCGGCCGGTCAGCGCATCGAGCGCGACCACGGCGGCGTCACCCCCGATCGTGGCCACGACGATCTCGGGCAGGCCATCGCCCGTGAGGTCTCCGAGGGCGGGACCGGCATTGCAGGCGTCGGGCAGGGCGTAGGGCCAACCCGGCCGGGGTACGCCGTCGGGGCCGAGCACCACGACCGTGGCGGGGCCGTTGAAGCCGTGCTCCGTGGCCACCACGACCTCCGTGCGTCCGTCGAGGTCCAGGTCGCCCAGCACGACCCCCCCGTACCCGCCCCGGGCCCGGTGGGGTGTCTCCACGGGCCATCCGGCCACGGGTCGCCCGCTGGCGTGCCAGGCATGGATGCGATAGGCGTTGCTGGCCAGGACGATCTCCGGCAGGCGATCGCCGTCGAGGTCGCCCAGCGCCGGAGAGCAGAAAGCGCCGCCTGGGTTGGGCGGGTCGGACGCGGAGGGCATGACCTGGGGCCAGCCGGGCAGCGTGCGGCCCGTGCCGTCCAGGGCCCAGACATGACCCTGGGTCGAGGCGATACAGACCTCATCCGACCCATCGGCGTCGATGTCCCCCAACGCCGCCGATCCGTGAAACTCGACGGTGCCCACGGGCCGGGGCCCGGTCGCGCCGGGGACGGGGGGGCGGACCGGCCAGCCGGGGACCGGGGACCCGTTCGGGTGCCACGCGTAGATGCGTCCCGAGATTCCCCCCAGGACGATTTCGAGGACTCCGTCGCCGTCGAGATCGCCGGCCGCCGGTGGCGCATAGAACCCGTCGCTCACGTGCACCGGCCAACCCTCGCCGGTGCGGCCGTCGTCCCTGAGCAGATGCACCGTGCCCTCGGTGGTGGCCACCACGATCTCGCAGCGGCCGCTGTTGTCGAGGTCGGCCACGCAGGGACTGCCGGCCAGCGCGCCGTCGGCCATGAAGGGAAACCCATACTGCGCCTTCAGCGGTGTGATCGGAATCGGGGGCAGCGGCGGTCCGGTCAAGCTGCTCAGGTCGAGCTCGAACCCTTCGGCCGGTGTGGCTGGGCTGGGTCCCAGGCCGGGAGGGGGCTCGAAACGTCCGAGGATGAAGCCGCGCACCTGGTCGATGACGATCAACTTGCCGCGCGCATCCAGGAGATAGGCCGGCGCGCGGGCCCGGTCGGGCGGGATGCCCTTGCCCGGCTCGATGGCGATGGTGATGCGCTGATCGGCGGGACGCTGGGCCCAAGCCGCCTGGCCGGCCAACGTGATGCTCAGGCACGCGGCCACGGCCGGTAGGAAGGCGGCCGTCGATGCCCCGCGGATCCACCGCATCGTCGATCCCGTCCCTGATCCGTCCGTTCCCGGCTCTGCCGGAGCAGCGGCCCTGGGCTCTGCTCCCGGGTCCGGGCAGCGGTCTCTCAGACTGTCGCGGCGCCGCGCAGCTCCGCCAGCATCCGCTTGGCTTCCGTCGCTGCGGCGGCGCGCTCCACCTTGAGCTGCTGGCCCGCGCCGGCGCGCAAGGCCACTTGCCCGGCGCTGATCTCGTCGGGCCCCAGCACGGCAATGAGCGGGATGCCCTTGGTGCAAGCGTAGTTGATCTGCGGCCGCAGGCCCTTGGGCGGCTTCAGGACGACCTCGCACCGCAAGTCGGCGCGGCGCAGCTCGGCCGCCAGGGCAAGGGCCTCGTTGCGCGTCGCATCGTCGAAGATCGCGACCAGAATCTCGGTCCCCCCGGTCGGGGCGGGCAACATCGAGAATTCCTTCATGACCTCGATGATGCGCTCAAGTCCGATGCTCGTGCCCACCGCCGGCATCGGTTGGCCGATAAACTTGCCCAGCAAATCGTCGTAGCGGCCTCCGCCCGTCAGGCTGCCAATGGCCGGGGTGGTCACGATCGACTCATAGACCGGGCCGGTGTAGTAGTCGAGGCCGCGCACGAGGCGCAGGTCCAACCTGAGGTGGCGATCCGGCACACCCAGCGCGCGGGCGATCTCGAACAGCTCGCGCAGCTCAGCGATACCCTGCGGTCCGTGACGCGTGGCCGCCAGGTCGACCGCCAGGGCAGCCAACAGCTCCGCCGAGCTGCCCTCGCGTCCAACCCGCTCGAGCACTTCGTTTGCGATCGCGGCGGGGATGCCGCGCTGATCGAGCTCGGCGCGCACCCCGTCCGGACCGATCTTGTCGAACTTGTCGATGGCGCAGCAGATGTCCTGGTAGTGCGCCTGGCCCCCGGCCGCCTCGACCAGCCCATCGATCACCTTGCGGTGACCGACATGGGTGACGAACTCCTTGAACCCCAGATCCAGCAGCGTCTCGACGACGATGGCCACGATTTCCGCATCGGCCAGCATCGACGCGGAGCCGGCCACGTCGACATCGCACTGATAGAATTCCCGATAGCGCCCGCGCTGCTGGCGTTCGGCGCGCCACACCGGTTGGATCTGGTAGCGCTTGAAGGGTCGCGGCAGTTGTGGGTGCATCGCCACGAAGCGGGCGAAGGGCACCGTGAGGTCGAAGCGCAGGGCGGAGTCGACCACCTCCTCGAAGGCCCCCACCGTGACGCTGGTCACCTTGCCCAGGCGCAGATCATCGAGCGCTGTGCCGCGGCGCAGAATCTTGAAGAGTAGCTGCTCGCCTTCCTCGCCGAGCTTACCGCGCAGCACGTCGAACAGCTCGACCGAGGGCGTCTCGATCGGCTCATAGCCGTAGCGTTCGAACACCCGCCGGATGCGGTCGATGACCCAGTCCCGCCGACGCTTCTCATCGGGGGCAAAGTCGCGCATCCCGCGCGGCGTGCGCAGCAGATCGCCGGTCTTGCTCATGGGGCTCTTCCTTCCAGGTCGCGCCGGGCACCTCCTGCCGCCCTCGCGCCGCTGCCGCGGGCTCTCCCCACCGCCAGCCGGACGGCATGTCGGGCAGTCTACCCTGCGTCCCCTAGCCGCGCCAGCCCCGGCCCTGGTAGACTCCCGCCAGCCGCCGGATGCCGGCCGCCGGCGTCCAAGCCGGGTCGCCGCGGACCGGACCCTGCCGCGCCCGGGGCGGCAGGGGCAGGGGGCGCAGTGCCCGGGCACAGGCAGCGGAGGATTCCAGCGTGGAAACCTGCGGAACAGCCAAGGTGCAGAAGGTCAACGGCACCGTGGCCGAGGTCGTCATTGAGCGCCAGGAAGCCTGCGCCCACTGTCACAACGCGGATCTGTGCCACACCCTGGCGGGACGCGGCACGCTGCACATCGAGGTAGAGAACCCGGTGGGGGCCCGTGAGGGTCAGGTGGTGGAACTGGTCTCCGAACGGTCGGGCGGTCTGAAGGCCGCCTTCATGGTGTATCTGTTGCCGGCGGTTCTGTTCGTGGGCGGGGTGATCGTCGGCGTCGAAGCGCTGCGCTGGAGTCCGTTCGAGAGCGGTCTGCTGGGCTTCGGCGCCCTCGCCCTGGCCTGGTTCATCGCCTGGCTCTACGACCGGCGGGTCCGAAACCGCCGGGAATTCCGGGTCGTGATCAGCCGCGTGATCGGGTAACCGGTCGGCGCGTCAGGGCTCCTGATCGAGAACCACGCGTTCGCTGTCCTCCTGTGAGATGCCGTGCCACCGGCACCCCGTGCGGGTGCAGATGTACAGGTTGACGGCGAGCCGCACCGCCTCGATGCGGACCTTCACGGTCTTGGCCCCACAGCGTTCACAGGCTCGGATCGGGTCAAGCAACGAAACGCGGCACCGCGGGCACTGCAGGTCGCCCAGCGCCTCGCCCGCACGCAGCGGGAAGGTGGCCAGCTTGTCGAAGACGTTGAAGCGGTCCGACAGCTTGAGCTCGCCCTCGGTGCCGTCGAGCGCCACGGCATGGAAGAGGATCCAGTCGCCGTGCACCATGTTGCAGCCGCAGACGGGGCAGCTGGTGTGCAGGAAGGTCCCCGTCCGCAAGATCTTCGGTTCCTCGGGGCGCGAGGCCGCCGGGGGGCGGCGCTTGTTCGGGTCTTCGTGCGTCCCACCCATGCCCTGACTCCTGCTTTGGCGCCGGCCGCCAGCCTCCGCTGGCCGGCGCGCGTTTGATCAATCGATTGCGTCGAAGGGACAAGCCCGATAGCACGACATGCAGCGCGTGCACTTCTCGGGGAGGATCTCGGCCACCTGCTTCTTCTCCCAGCGGATCGCCTCCGAGGGGCAGGCCTTGAAGCACAGGCCGCAGCGCTTGCACTTCTCCGGATCGACCTTGAACTTGAGCAAGGTCTTGCAGGCCTTGGCGCGGCAGAGGCCCTGGTAGATGTGCTCCTCATACTCGTGGCGGAAGTACCGCAAGGTCGTCAAGACCGGATTCGGGGCGGTCTGGCCCAGCCCGCACAGCGACGACTGCCCGATGACGTGGGCCAGGCGATCGAGACTGGCGATGTCCTCCGAACGGCCCTTGCCCTGCGTGATCCGATCCAGGATCTCCAACATCTGCAGCGTGCCCTCGCGGCAGGGCGTGCACTTGCCGCACGACTCCTCGGCCGTGAACTCGAGGAAGAACTTGGCCACGTCGACCATGCAGGTCGAGGTGTCCATCACCACCATGCCGCCCGATCCCATGATTGCGCCGGTGGCCGGGATCGATTCGAAGTCCACCGGTACGTCGGCCAGCTCATCCGGGATGCAGCCGCCCGAGGGGCCACCCACCTGGACCGCCTTGAGCTTGCGGTTGCCCGGAATTCCGCCGCCGATGTCCTCGACGATCGTGCGCAGCGGGGTGCCCATCGGCACCTCGATCAGGCCGATGTTCTTGACCTTGCCGGTCAGCGCGAAAACCTTGGTGCCGGTGCTCTTGGGCGTGCCCATGCCGGCGAACCATTTGGCCCCGCGGTGGATGATCTGCGCCACATTGGCGAGCGTCTCGACGTTGTTGAGCACCGACGGGCAATTCCACAGCCCCTTGTGGGCCGGAAACGGCGGCCGGGGCCGCGGCATGCCCCGCTTGCCCTCGATCGAACGCATCAGGGCTGTTTCCTCGCCGCACACGAACGCCCCCGCTCCGTGGTAGAGCTCGATGTTCATGTCGAAGCCGGAGCCCAGGATGTCGTTGCCCAGCAGGCCATACTCCTTGGCCTGGTCGATCGCGATGTTGAGGCGCTCGATGGCCAGCGGATACTCGGCCCGCACATAGATGTAGCCTTGGTGGGCGCCGATCGCCTTGCCACCGATGATCAGCCCTTCGAGCACGGCGTGCGGATCGGCCTCCAGGACCGAGCGGTCCATGAAGGCCCCCGGATCGCCTTCGTCGCCGTTGCACAGGATGTACTTGGGCGACCCCGGGGCGTCGGCGGCGAACTGCCACTTCAGACCGGTGGGGAATCCGGCCCCGCCGCGGCCGCGCAGCCCCGAGGCCTTGATCTCCTCGACAATCTGGGCGGGCGTCATTTCGAGCAGCGCCTTGGCCGCCCCGGCATAGCCGTCGCGGGCGATGTACTCATCGATCTTCTCGGGGTCGATCAGACCACGATTGCGCAGGGTGACGAGGAGTTGGTTCTTGAAGAACCCGATGTCCTTCATCTTGGGGATCGCCTCGGCCCCCTTCTTGGGCTCGAAGAGGTGCTTCTTCACGACGCGCCCCTTGATCAGATACTCCTCGACCAGGAAGGGCACGTCCTCGGGTGTGAGGCGCTGATAGAACACCCCGTCCGGATAGGCCACCAACAAGGGGCCCGCGGCGCAGAAGCCGTTGCAGCCGGTCGTGGTGATGAAGACCTCGTTCTCGAGGCCGCGCTTGCGGATCTCCTCCTCGAGCGCGGCTTTGACCTGCAGCGATCCGCTCGCCACGCAGCCGGTCCCCGCGCAAATCAGCAGGTGAGTGCGGTATGCCTTTGCCATCGGTCCTTCCTGTCTGTGTAGGCCGGTCCCAGCCTAGCCCGTCGTCTCGCTGCCCTCCGAGAAGGCGAACTCGATGACCGGTTCGCCCGCCATGATGTGTTGATTGAAGATCTTCTCAGCCTTCTCCGCATTCAGCCGGACGTACTTGACCGGAGCCTGGCCCTGGTACTCGACCGTCATCATCGGTTCGTGGCTGCACAGGCCGGCGCAGCCCGAAGAAGTCAGGATGACGTCCTTGACGTTGCCTTCCTCGATCTTGGTGAGCAGCGTGCTCATCACCGGGCGGGCGCCGGCGGCGATGCCGCAGGTGCCCATGTGCACCGTGACCTTGACGCGGAAGTTGCCGTCGCGCAGGTTCACGGTGCCCTTGACCGATTCGCGGATTTTCTTCAGGTCCTCGACCCGCAGCTTAGGCATCGTCGTTTCCTCCATCCTCTGCCCGCGGCTCCCCGCTGGAGGCGGGATTGAGCAGCGCGCGGATCAGGTTCAGCACTGCGGGGTCCGTGATCGGCACCCCGTCGAGCTGCTCTCGGATCTCCCTGGTGTCGAAGCTGGTCGACTGGCCGTCGACCACATGCTCAAAGGCGAAGTCGACCTCGGGATGGCCGAGGATCAACGCCGTCATGGTGCCGGCCAGGTCACCGAGCGGCTTGCGATCGATGTGGCCGGCCCGAAACGTGGCCACGACCGCGGTGCCGCTGCCCGGCTGCGAGTGGATTTCCAGTCGCCCGCCGGTCTCCCGCGCCGCTTGATCGAGCAGCGGAATCCCCAGGCCGACCCGCCGCGTGGTGCGCGTCGTCACGAAGGGATCCCTCACGCTGGCGACCATCCGACTATCCATGCCCCGCCCGTTGTCCTTGATGCTCAGCTCCAGCAGGTCGGCCGCGCTATCCTCGACGATGCGGATCTCGACCCGCGTGGCCCCCGCGGCCGTGCCGTTCTCGACGATGTCGAGAATATGTAGCGACAGGTCCTCCATCCCACGGCGCTCCGCTAGGCGGCCGGCGGGGGCGGCCCGCCTTCCAGCACGCGGCGCCCCTGCGCGCCCGTCAGGGCGGCCTGTAGCTCCGCGAAGCTTCCTTCCTCGACCGCGAGCCACACCGGGCTGCGACCCAGGTCGTCCAGGTCATGGGCATCGGAGGCGGTGACGAACGTGCGCCCCTCGTACTCCGGGTAGCGCGCCCGCGCCTGAGCCAGTGACAGCCTGGATGAGATCTCGACCGCGTCCAGCGGCAAGTCCTCGGGGATGAACCCGAGTTGTCCCAGCAGGCTGTAGGCCTCGCGGTTGATATGGGCCGCAATCGCCAGTCCGCCGCGGGCGTGTACCGCCGTGACCAGCTCTTCGACGCCCAGCGTGGTCGCCCCGATCAACAACCGCGAGTTGAAGCCCTCGACCTCGTCATGTTCGTTGGCAATCACCTGGAGGCCGAAGAGATTCTCGTCGTTCTCGCCCGGTTGGAGCCGGGCATAGACCAGCTCCTGCAAGGACCGGGCGCCCTCCAGATCGCCGAAGAGCGCGACCACGTGCGCTTCTTCAGCGGTCGTAACCTCCATCCCGGGCAGCACGCACAAGTCCAGACCCCGCGCGGCGCGCACGAGCGCCGGCGTGTTCTCCGCGCTGTTGTGATCGGTGATGGCGATCATCGCCAACCCCTTGCTCACCGCCCTGGCCACGATTTTGGCCGGTGTCATGTCCAGTGTGGCGCAGGGCGACAGGCACGTGTGGACATGCAAGTCGGCCGCCAGCGCCCGCAGCATGGGCTTTCAACCTCCCTTGACGCCGAGCTGGTTCAAGCGAACCGCCAGCTCGAAGGCGCCGAGATCGCTCGTCAGGAGCACCACGCCCTCTTCCTCGGCCTTGGCCGCGGTGTCGGCTTCCGGCGTGCGGCCCTTGGTGAGGACAATGGCCGCCAGCGACTTCATAACCGCGACCGCCACGACGTTCTTGTGCTTCTGCATCGTGATCCACAGGCTCCGTTCAGGGGCGTCGCCGATGACATCGCTGAGCATGTCGCTGACGTAACCCTGGGTCACCTCTGTGTCCAGATGGTCCGCGCCCGCGTGGACCCGGAGGCCGAGGTGGTCGACAATCTCACGCAGCGTCATGGTCCTTCTCCATCTCTTTGCCGGTGAAGATCCGGACGCTCAGAATCGTCCCGACCCCCGGGGTGGACTCGATGCTCATCTTGTCGGCGCACTTCTTGATGTTGGGGATGCCCATGCCCGCACCGAAGCCAAGCTCGCGGACCCAGTCCGGTGCGGTCGAATAGCCGGGTTCCAGGGCCTTCTCGACATCGGGGATGCCCGGGCCATGATCGCGCACGCGCATCACGATCTCCTCGGGCGCGATGCGGAACTCCATGACGCCCCCGTCGGTGTAGATCACCGTGTTCATCTCGGCTTCGTACGAGGCGATCGCGAGGCGGTGAATGATGTCGGGGTGGATGCCGAGGCGCTTCAGGTTGCGCTTCATCTGCGTCGAGGCGGTTCCGGCCCGCTCGAAATCACGGCCGATGACCTCATAGGTCAGGTAGATCTCTTTGTACTCGGCGACCAGGTCCTCGAAGATGTGGCTGGCTCGGTACTGGCGGACTTCTTCCTCCTTGAGCACCCGTTCCATCGCCCGCAGCACGCCCTCGATGATCAGGCCCTTGGTCAGGATGCCCACCAACTGGCGCGACTGGGGGGCGACGACCGGAAACCGCCCAAAACGGGTCCGGTCGAACTGCTTGATCGCATGCACCAGGAGTTGATCACTGGTGAGCGCTTGGGGGCTGGCGGTCATCTTGTCGCGGATGCGGGCCTCGGGCTCGCCCGACACGAGGAAAGCGATCAGATCGGCAATCGTGATCATGCCCAGCAGTTCGCCGTTCTCGATGACCGGCGTGCCCGAGATGCGGTGATCGCGCAGGGTCGTGCGCAATTCGGTCATGGTCTGCTCGGGGTGCACGGTGATCACGCGATCGCGCATCACGTCCGCGACCTTGAGCTCGAAGAGCAGCTCCTGGGTCTTGGCATACTTGGCGTCCATCGCCCCAGCGGTTGTACCCTGCGGTTCCACCACGTGATTGGACCTTTCCCCGCTTGGTGCTAGGTGGGTCCGGTGCCAGTACGCAGGCCGCGCGTCCAGAGACGCCCGGCCGTCTCGAACAGCTTCAGGTCGGTCTGCATCAGCACCACGCCTTCCTCGCGGGCCAGTTCGATCATCTGCTCGTTCACGGGTTTGCCGCGCACGATGACGACCGCCCGAATGCCGGCCACGGAGGCGGTGCGAATCGCCTGCGAAGTGGTCAAGCCGGTCACGAGGATGTCCGCCCGACCCACGCGCGCCAGGATGTCGCTCATCAAGTCCCCGGCGGCCACGCTGGTCACTTCGCTGGTCAAGTCCTGGTCGGTTCCAGTGAGCACCCGGGCCCCGAGCTCTTGGGCCACGTCATGCAGTGTCATGGCTACTTACTCCTGTACGACTCGATCAGCGCGGCCGCCTTGGCCGGATCGACCATGCCGTGCGTCGTCTCGTCGACAACCACCACCGGTGCCAGGCCGCAGGCCCCCACGCAACGGACAGCGGTCAAGGTGAAGAGGCGATCCTCAGTGGTTTCACCCACGCTTACCTTCAGATGCTCCGCGATGTTTTCGCAAATCTTCCCCGACTCCTTCACATAACAGGCCGTGCCGAGGCAGACGCGGATGGTGTGGCGTCCGCGCGGCGTCATGGTGAAGAAGGCATAGAAGGAGACCACCCCGAAGACGTCGGCCGCAGAGAGCCCCAGTCCCAAGGCGATGTAGTTCTGGACGACGACCGGCAGATGGCCGAGCTGCTCCTGGAAGAGCTGCAGCACCGGGATCAGGCCCCCGCGCCGCGGGCGATAGCGCGCCAGGATCTCGTCCAGCTTCGGCTTCTTAGCGGTGGCGCCTTCGGCCGCGAGGAAGGCGTCCATATCGCGGCGGATCTTCTCGGGATCGCTGGCCGCGACCTCGGGTTTCCGGGCCCCCGCCAATGCCGGGAGCAAGCCTGCGCAGTGCTCGAGCAGGTGGCGGTGGTGATCGTTGATCGGCACCCATTCGGGTTTGACGAAGGGTGGCCGGCTTGCGTCGAGCCGCGGCGTGCCGCCCTGATCCGGGCCCGCCAGGGGCCATTGCAGGCCGCCGCCCTCCAGACGGTTGCTGGTGATCCCACCGAGTTGGGGCACGTGGGCGGTGACCTCCGCGTCCCACAGGCTCCGCGCGTCGGCTGGCACCCAGGCTGCGCCCAGGCGCCGGGCGAGCTCGGTGAACACCCAGAGGGCCGGGCGCGCCTCCCCGGGCGGCGCCACCGCCCGTCGCGCCAGGCTGATGCGCCGTTCGCAGTTCAAGTAGGTGCCATCCTCCTCGGCCCAGGCCGCCAGGGGCAGGACCACGTCGGCGTGATCGAGCATCTCGCTCTTGAGCACATCGCAGTGCACGAGAAAGTCGACCGACTCGACCGCCCGCGGGGCGGCCTCAATCGCGCGCTGGGCCACCGCCAGGTTTTCGCCGGCGTTCAGCAGGATGCGAATGCGGCCACCGTGCCCCGTGCCGGCCGCCGCGGACAGGATGTCCGGGAAGATCAGGCCCGGGCGCTCGGCGGGCGCCAGTCCCCAGGCGCGCCCCAGGCGTTCGCGGGCAGCGGCATCCTCCACCGCACCATACCCAGGCAGGAGATGCGGATGCACACCCAGCAGGGTGGCGCCGGCCGAATTGGCCAGGTCGCCGAGCCCGTTCACGCCGCCGTGCTCACGCTCCAGATTGCCCAGCAGGTCCTGCAGCTGGATGAACTCGGGCACCCACGCCGCCACCTTGGGGCCGTAGACCAGCATGGCAGGCTCCCCGGCACCGAGGATCTGGGCCGCCTGCTCGACCGCTTCGGCGCCCACGCCGGTCGCGGACGCCACCCGCGCGGTGGGAAACTCGTCGACCGATTGGTGCAACGCCGCCAGTTTAGCGCGGTCCATCGCCACGGCCCGCGTGCCGGTCTCGAGCAGGATCCGCATCAACCCCTGAACCAAGACCGCCTCGGTCCCTTCACGCGCGCGCAGGAAGAGCGTGGCGTGCCTGCTGATGCGGGTCTCGCGCGCATCGATGACGACCAGCTTCTTGCCGGCCGCAACCGCGCGCTTGATGAAGGTGCCGGCGACCGGGTTCTCCTCGGTCACATCCGAGCCGATCAGGAGAATGACCGGGGCGGTCTCGAGTTCGGCCAGCGAGTTCGTCATCGGCATGGTGGCGAAGGGCGCTGTCAGGTTGTTGGTGCCCACGGCGCCCCGCAGCAGCTTCTGAAAGGCGTAGAGCGACTCGCTGGTGAAGGCAGCCGAGCAGATGCCCGCCACCGCATCAGGGCCCTCCTTGGCCTTGACCTCCTTGATGCGGGTGGCGACCAGGTCGAGCGCCTCGTCCCAGGTGGCCTCGCTGAGCCGGCCGTCTCGGCGCACGAGCGGGTGGGTGAGGCGTTCATCGGCGTTCAGATAGTCGAATCCGAAACGCCCCTTGACGCACAGGCGACCGCGGTTGGGGGCCGCCTCCTCGACCCCGTTGACCTTCATGATGCGGCCGTCTTTGATCTGCAGATCGAGCTGGCAGCCGACGCTGCAGTAGCCGCAGGTCGTGCGGGTGTGTGTGGCTTCCCAGGGACGGATCCGGTAGCGGCTGCGCTGGTCGACCAAGGCGCCCACCGGGCAGGCCTGTACGCACTCGCCGCAGAAGACGCACTCGGAGCGGTCGAGCGAGGCGTCGCCCATGGCGGTGATCTTGGCTTTCGCGCCGCGGAAGCCGTGGGAGATGGCGTTGTTGACCTGCACCTCGTTGCAGGCCTGGACACAGCGGCCGCACAGGATGCAGCGCGAGAAGTCGCGCAGGATGAGCGGGCTGGCGTTCTCCAGCGGGTACGCGGGCGGGCGCCCGGCCAGCCGCCCGGTGCGAACCTGGTAGCGGTAGGCGAGGGCCTGCAGCTTGCAGGCCCCGTAGACCTCGCACAGCTCATTGGATTCGTCGTACTGCGCGGTGCGCGCTTGCAGAGCCGTCCAGGTCCCGGGCTCCTCGGCGCGAATGGAGCAGTTGTGGTTGCCCGCCGCCAGCAGCAGCTCCAGCACGGTGCGGCGCGCCTCGATCACCTTCGGCGTCTGGGTGTGCACGACCATCTTGGGGGCCGCCGGGACCGTGCACGACGCCATCAGCGCCCGCGCACCCTCCACCTCGACGACGCAGATGCGGCAAGCGCCAGTGGGCGTCGTGCCCGGCAGATGGCACAGGGTCGGGATGAAGATGTTGTTCCGCCGGGCGACTTCCAAGATCGTCTCGCCCCGCGTGAAGGAGAGCTGCCGGCCGTTGATGGTGATCAGGTTCTCTGCGTTCATCGGTCATCCGCCCCCTACATCGCCTTCTGGTAGCAGATCAGCCCGCACTGCAGGCAGCGCTGGCCCTCGGCCCGGGCGTCGGCATCGCTCAGGCCACTGAGCTCGGTCGCGGCGGTCCAGTCCATCTCGGTGCTCGGTTCGCGATCGTGCTCGGCCGGCCAATGGCGCGGGGTCGCGGTCACACCGAAGATCTCGCTGACGTTGAGGACCTCGGTCGCCTCGGCCGCGAGCAGCGCAATGGGTTCGAGCGCATGGCCGGTGAGGTGCAGGTGCACGGCCCGCACCATCCGGCGACCCGACAGGATCGCCCGGACGACGGCGGAGGCATCACTCGTGCGACCGGGCTCGGGTGATGCGAAGAGCCCCGCCGCGCCGGAAGCCGGCAGCGCGCGGAACGCATCGGCCGTCTTCCAGGTGGGCGGCGTCTCCAGCTCCGGGTACTGCTCGGCCTCGACATCCTCTTCCGCGGCGGCCGCTCGCTCGGGTGTGAGCACGGGGCAGAAGACGAGCTCCGGAATGCGCCCCAGGGCGAGGATCAGGCTGTCGGCGTTGAGCATCTCGACCGCGGTCTGCCCGCCTTGGCCGCCGCTATCGCCGTCACCGCCGCGCCGGTCGTCGCCCGTGCCGAGCGCCTCGATGCGCACGCCGACCAGCCGGTCGGCCGTTCCGAAGAGGCCGGTGACCGCGGTGGCCGGACGCAGCGTGATGCCGCCGGCCTTGAGCGCGGCCGCGTCGCGCAGGCCCGCGGGCAATCGGTGCGCCGGCTCGGGCAGCACGACCAGGATCTCGGCCGCCCCCGCCTGCCGGCAGAGTTGCGCGGCCTCGAGGGCCACGTGCGCCCCGCCCACGATGACGACCCTTCGTCCGGGCGCGGGCGCGGCGCCCCCGCGCGCCGCCGCCAGGAAGTCCACCATCAGATGGACGCCCGGGACGAGCTGGGCCGGTGCGCTGCTGGGCTGGAGGACCTTGCGGCTGTCATAGCCGCCGGTGGTAAGGAGCACCGCCTCGCAGCCGTCACGGTCGATGAGCGAGCCGATGGTGAAGTCTCGCCCGAGCACCTGGCCGGTGCGCGCCTCGACGCCCATGGCCAGGATGCTCTGGATCTCGTGGTCCAACACGCCGTCGGGCAGGCGCCCGCGCGAGATCACATAGCGCAAGATCCCACCCAGCTCAGGCTTGGCCTCGTAGAGCGTGGTCGTGTGGCCCAGCCGCGCCAGGTAGTAGCTGGCGGTCAGCCCCTCGGCGCCGGCGCCCACGACCGCCACGCGCCGGCCGGTGGCGGCGTTCTTGTAGGGGTTGATGTAGCGGCCGGTGCGCATCTCATAGTCGGCCGCATAGCGCTTGAGCGGGTTGATCGCGACCGGTTCGTCACCGGCCAGGTTGCGCCGGCACTCGAGCTCGCAGGGGGCGGGGCAGATACGGCCGCAGATGAGCGGCAGGGGGCACTTCTCCTTGATGATGCGCAGCGCTTCCTCGGGTTGGCCGTCGCGGATCGCGGCGATGTAGCGCGGGATGTCGATGCCGGTCGGGCAGGCGCGCATGCAGGGTGCCGTGCACTCCTCCAGCGTGTACTCGCGGACGATGCGGCCGGAGGAGGAGGTGAGCTGGATGATGTGCTTCGGACAGGCCTTGACGCAGGCCCCGCAGCCGACGCACTTCTTGGGGTTGAACTTGGGCAAATGATCGGGTCCGATCGAGAGCGCGTCGAACTTGCAGGCCTTGACGCAGCTGCCCAGGCCGATGCACCCGATCGGGCAGAGCTTGGCGCCGCCGAAGAGGGCCACGGCGGCCTGACAGTCCTGGGCGCCGCTGTAGAGGTAGATCAAGTCAGCCTCTGCGGTGCCGAAGGTGCAGCTCGTCGAAGCGATCTCAGGCTCCTTGGCCTCGACCTTGACGCCCATCACGCCGGCCACCGCGACCGCCGTCTCGAAGCCGCCCACGACGCAGGCGTTGGCGGGCGCCTCGCCGGCGACGATCGCCTCGGCGCAGGCGTGACACCCGGCGAAACCGCACCCGCCGCAGTTGGCCCCCGGCAGCGCGCTCTCGACCTCGGCGATCTTGGGATCCTCCTTGACGAAGAAGACCCGCGAGGCGACCCCCAGCAGGAGCGCCGAGACCGCGCCCAATCCACCCAGGAAGATCAGTGCGACGACCATGTCTTGCTTCCCATCCTTCCGATCCCCATCCGACCGTCAGGCGCCGGCCCCCGGCGGGCGGCCGCGCCCCGCGCCCCGCCTAGGCCATGCCCTTGAAGCCCAGGAACGCCAGGGACATGAGCCCGGCGGTGATCAGCCCGATCGCCGTGTCCTGGATCGTGCGGGGCATGTGGGCGATGCGAAAGCGCTCGCGGATCCCGGCGAACAGGATCAGCGCCAGCGCGAAGCCGGCCGCGCTGGCCGGACCAAAGACCATCATGTGGACGAAGTCGTACTGCTTCTCCACGACCAGGAGCGCCACGCCCAAGATGGCGCAGTTGGTGGTGATCAGCGGCAGGAAGATGCCCAGGGCCTGGTAGAGCGCGGGCATCGCCTTCTTCATGAAGATCTCCACGAACTGCACGAGCGCCGCGATGACCAGAATGAACGCGATCGTGCGCAGGTACTCGAGTCCGAGCGGCACCAGAATCGCGCGACTGACGAGCCAGGTGATGGCGGTCGAGAGGGTCATGGTGAAGATCACCGCCATCCCCATGCCGATCGCGGTCTCCATCCGCTTCGAGGTGCCGAGGAACGGGCAGTTGCCCAGGTACTGCATCAAGAGGATGTTCTTGACCAGGATCGCACCGATCACCAGCATGATGAGGTCCATGTCAGCCTCCCCAAACTCCCGACTACGCGCGGAACCAGCCCGAACGCCGGCGCGGCTCGACCGCTAGGTCCGCATGCGCAGGCGGTGGCGGTCGTAGACGTTCATCAGGAACAGCAGCGCCCCCAGGCAGACGAAGGCGCCCGGCGCCTGAGCCATGAAGGCGAAGGGCTCGAACCCGGGCCCGAACACGCTGGACCCGAAGAATGTCCCCTGGCCCAGGATCTCGCGCAGGGCCCCCACGACCGCCAGCGACAGCGTGAACCCCAGCCCGACCCCCAGGCCGTCGACCGCGGCGTAGTGCACCGGGTTCTTGGCCGCGAAAGCCTCGGCGCGCCCCAGAATGATGCAGTTGACCACGATGAGCGGGATGAAGATCCCCAGGCTCTGCGACAGCCCGAAGAAGAAGGCCTTCATCACCAGCTCCACGATCACCACGAACGAGGCGATCAGGACGATGAAACAGGCGATGCGCACCTTCGAGGGAATCACCTTGCGCAACAGCGAGATCATCACGTTCGAGCAGAGGAGCACGAACGTCGCCGCCAGACCCATGCCGATGCCGTTCTCGACCGTGGTCGTCACCGCCAGGACCGGACAAAGCCCGAGCACGAGTCGGAACGGCGGCAACTGCGTCGTGAATCCCTTGGTGAATTCCTTGACGATCCTCATGTCTGCCTCCCGCTCACGAGCCCGCCGGGCCGGCCACGGCCCGCTGGATGATCGCGTCCTTGTGCGCCAGCACGAACCGGACGGCCTGATTCACCCCGTCGGCGACGGCGGTGCTCGTGCGGGTGGCGCCCGAAACCGCCTCGATGTCCCCGCCGGCCGGTCGCAGGGCGAAATGCGTCCCGCTCAAGGGGCGATTGGCGTAAGTCTTCAGGTACGAGGGCTCACCAACCCGCGAACCAATGCCGGGCGTCTCGCCGCTCTCGGTGATGCGCGTGCCCAGCACGATCTCGCGCTCGAGGTCGATGCCGGTCATCACCTTGACCGCGCCGCCATAGCCGCCCGCGCCGGTCGTCTCGAGCGTGACCGCGCGGCAGTGTCCGCCCTCGATCCAGGGGAAGATGCCCCAGACCACGCCGTCGATTTCGATCTCGAAGTAGCGGCTGGAGAAGTCGTCCGGAGCCTGGGCCATGATCTCGCGTGCCGTCGGCACCTGGACGTTGTCCCGCTTCTGCTTGGCGATCTGGTCCGCGAGGCCGTTGTTGAGCGCGGCCAGCGCGAAGGCGCACACCAGGCAGATCACCGTCAGCACCAGGAACATGCGCACAACTTCGTTCATCGCGCCGGCACCTCCACGGCCAAGGGTTGCGGGTGGATCTTGTCGATCAGCGGCTGGACGATGTTCATCAGCAGCACCGCGAAGATCGTGCCGTCCGGCCAGGCTCCCAGGGTGCGCAAGACGACCGTCAAGGCCCCGCACGCCACACCGAAGATCACCTGGGCCCAGGGGTTGACGGGGGAGCAGGTGAAGTCGGTCACCAGGAACACCGCGGCGAAGACGGCGATGCCCGACAGCAGATGGAACATGGGGCTCGGGTAGGTGGCCGGCGCGGCCAAATGGAAGAGCCCGGCGGTCACGAAGAGCCCCACCAGGAACGCCAGGGGCGTGCGCCAGGGGATGTAGCGGCCCAGCGCCAGCAGCACCCCGGCGAGCAGGAGCAGAAGGACCATGGTCGAGCCGACACCGCCCACCTGCCGGCCCACCAGCAGGTCGCCGAGGGCGAAGCGCTCAGCGGCCTGCGCGCCGAAGGAGCGCCAGGCGGTCAGCGGATCGACGGCGGGGAAGGCCAGGTTGTAGTGGACGAGCTGGCGCGCGTAGGCGAGCTGGCCGGGCCAGGATACGAGCAGGACCGCATAGCTCAGCGCGACCGGATGGAAGGGGTAGCTGCCCAATCCACCGAAGAAGTGCTTGCCCAAGAAGACCATCACCGCGGCGCCCACGAGCACCAGCCACCAGGGCGTTTCCGCGTGCAGCAGCATTCCGAGCAAGAGGCCCTGGAGGACGATCGAGAAGTCGGTCATGAACCAGGGCCGATGGCGCGAGCGCGCCACCAGCCACTCGAACAGCACTGAGGCGCCGACCGCCAGCATCAGGGTCCGCAGTCCACCCAGGCCCCAGACCCACACGCCGCCGATGGCGGCCGGCAGCAGGAGCAGGAACTGCCAGAGGTAGATCTGGGACACGCTGCTCCCGTCATGGGTGTGCGGGGGAACCGCCACACTCAGCAGCGGGGGGCGTTTCATCGCGTTCGTCCTCCTGTTGCCGTTCAACTCCGTTCGTTCCGCACTGCCGGCGCCTAGCGATCGGCCGTCCACGACTCGGCCCGCGGCGCCGACGGCAGGTCGTGGGCGGACGGCAGCTTGCAGTCGAGCACCTCCTCGTCGCCTTCGGCCTCCCGCACCTGGCAGTCCTCATGCTTGAGGATGGCGAAGCGTACATACTGCTGCAGCGGCCGCTGAGCCGGACAGACGTAGGTGCACAGGCCGCACTCGATGCAGGCGTGCGCCCCCAGCGCATAGGCCTCGGCCATCTGACCGAACTCGGCGTAGCGGGCGACGAGGCTCACCTGGATGCGCACCGGGCAGATGCTCGTGCACCGGCCGCAGTTGATGCAGGGATTCTCCGCCGTCTTGACCACCTCCGCGGCGGGCAGAATCACGAGCCCATCGGTCGAGCGCGTGATGGGCGCGCCGAGGTCGTACTGCGCATGGCCCTGCCAGCATCCACCCAGGATCACCCGGTCTCCCGCGGTGACCTCGATCTTGAGCTCCTTGAGCACGTGCTCGATGGGCGTGCCCAAGACCGTCTCGACCACGACCGGTTCGGTCAAGCCCTTGCCCATGACCGTGACGAGCTTCGTCGTCCGGGGCAACCCCTCGCGCAGGCTGCGACCGGCCAGGGCCGCCTCCTCGGCGCTCATGACCATGATCCCCGCCTCCCGGGCCTTGGGGATCGTGGTGTTGCGGACCCCCGCCACATGGGCGACGAGCAGCCGCCAGTGATTGTCGGGGTAGCGCTCAGAGACGGGCCGAATCTCGATGTCGCCGAAATCCCGCGCCACCTCGTCGCGCAGGGACGCGGGCACGAGCAGCAGGATGCGGGCCGACCCGCCCGTCAACGTGCGTACCGCCTTCAAGCTGTCGATCAGGTCCGGGCGGCGCTGCGCAAGATACGTGCGCTGCACCGCCAGGCCGGGCTCGCGCTCGCTGCCGATGATGACCACGGTGTGGATGGCCCGCTCTTCGCCGGGCTCCCGCGTCTCCGCGATGGCCTTGGGTTTCCAGGGGGAGGCGGCGCCCAGGCCGACCAGCGTATCGGTGAGCTCTTCCCAGGAGGCCTCGCCGAGGCTTTCGATGCCGTGCGCCTTGACCCACTCCTGCTGGTCGGAGGCCAGGATCTCGATGCCCTGGATCTCACGGCCATCGGGGCCGTGCATGAGCCCCAGTCGGGTGATCTGGCCGGAAACGGTGGCGTGGACCGCCGTGCGCGACGGCGTCATGGCCAGGGGCTGCCCCGCCTTGACCCGCTCGCCCACGGCGACCGCCGGCGCGAGCAGGGGCTGACCGGGGACGGTGAGGGGGATCCTCACGCGATCGGGGGCCGGGAGCGCTCTGACCGCGCCGTTCGTGGCGTGCGACACGATGCGCGCCGTTGCCAGACCGAAGAGCCGCTGGCTGCTCACTGTTCCTCCCCATATTCTGCCCGACGAGCTTACGATCAGGCCGTGGCGCTGAGGCCGGCCCACAAGCCACCGGTCCCGCACAAGCCACCGGCCGCTAATGCTTCATGTGACAGGTGCGGCAGACCGTGGCCGCATCCTCGGTCGTCCTGGCAAAGAAGGTGCCCTGCTCCAGATCGAGATGGCACCGATTGCAGGTGTGATGGATGGCGTCGGCGCCCCGCGACGCGACATGGCAAGCGGCGCAGGTATGGCCCTCGATGGCCGCCAACTCGGCGTGGGCCAGCATGTCGCTCGCGTAGCCCGCACCGGCGTGACAGGCCTCGCAGGTGCGCGCCTCGCCCTCCCCGGTTTGGTGGCAGGCGCGGCAGGCCTGCACGTGCCCCTCGCTCTCGGCGGCGTGACAGCCGTTGCAGCTGTGCCCAACGTGCAGGGCCCGGAAGCTGGCCTCGTGACACAGGGCGCACGTGGACTGCGAAGCGGCTCGCAAGGGGGGCTTCGTCAGGTCCTCATGCAAGTGACAACCGAGGCATGTCTCGACATCGCCGGCCCCGAGGAACTCGGCGTGGGCCTCGGCCATGCTCTCGTCTTTCCATTCGGCCGCCTCGAAGCTGCTGGGGTGATGGCACGTCAGGCAGCTCGTCGCGGCCTCGCCGCTCGCCAGCTCGTGATGGCAGTCGGCGCAGGCGCCGTCCATGGCCGCATGCCGGCCGTGGTCGAACAAGACCGGCCCGCCGGCATTGGCGTAGTGCACGCGCAAGGGCGGCGAGGAGTGGGCGGTGCGGAGGGCATGGCCGGCGAAACCAAGGATGAGCAACACGAGTCCGCCGGTGAGAACCCAAGCTGACCGGACTTTGAAATTCATGCTGTCGTCCCGTCCTCAGGGTTTTAGGGAACGGCCACCGCTGACCGCGCCGCGATCGGAACACGACGATCCATGGGCTTCACCTAGGCCTTCCAGGGATGAACCCCGGCGGCCAGTCAGTAGAAGTGCTAGGCTAGTGACCAGGGCGGTCGTTGTCAATTGCCCATCGGGAGAGCGGGTCCAACCCGCCACTGCGCTGTGAGGGCCGGGTTGCCGGTGCGGGAAGACCCGGTAGGGGAGGATGGGTGGGCGAAGGGAATTGAACCCTCGACCTCGTGATCCACAGTCACGCGCTCTAACCAACTGAGCTACGCCCACCACGGATTGCCGGCGCCCGCTGCGCGAGATCAAGCCCTCGGCACGACCGCGCGCAGACGCAACCCGGAATGTTACCCAGGCCCGCACCACCCCTGCAAGTCCAATCACGATTCCGCCGGGTCCTGGCTCGCGCCCCGCGCCTGATCTGCGCCTTCACTCGCGCGCATCGCCGTCTCCCTGCGCGGCGTCATCCTGGTCCTGGAGCCGCTGGCCAGCCTGGATTTCCGCCAACACTCGGCGGCGCAGGCCGCGCAGCGCCTGGTCGAGTTCCCTCGGTGGGGCCTTGGCCAGGAGCCGGTCGATGCCCTTGAGCGCGGCCTGCAGCTCGCCCCGGGCGTGCTGCAGGCGCGTGAGCAAGAACCCGTAGAAGTCGAGCTCCTCGGCGCCCGGTTGGGTCGCCTGGCAGCTCATGCAGGTGTCGAAGATGTGGTGCTCGGCCTCCTCCAAGGCCCGCTGATGCCGCAGGGCGTACTCAGCGAACTCCGCGCGAAAGAACAGGGCATGCCCGCCCTGCCGGACCGCCTTCTCGTACGCCTGCTGGGCCTCCTCGATCTTGCCGCCCAACTCGAGACCGACCGCGCGCAGGTGCCAGAGCAGGGCCCCCTGGGCACCGCTCTGGCCGATGATCCGGTCGACGTGAGCCACCGCCGCCTCCGCCCGGCCGGTGGCCAGACACACCTCCGCGGCCGCCATGACGTAGGCGCCCGCATGCTGCGCATCGCGGTGCAGCCCTTCCTCGAGCAGCGCCAGGGCGGGTTGGGGATCCATCCCGTTGTGGGCCGCCTCGGCCGCCGCCTGCCGCCACACCTCGAAGGGCTGAATGCCTCCCGCGGTGCGCGGGCCGGCCAGGATGCTGGCGAGCGCGATGCGCGCGTTGTGGCGCTCCGGCTCGAGCGCCAGCGTCTTGACATAGCTTTCGCGGGCTTCCTCGGTCCGGCCCGCCTGGTCCAGGGCCAGGGCCAGGTGCTCCAGCACCAGGCCGTCCTCGGGCGCAGCCGCGTGCGCGCGTTCGAGCCAGGCGATGGCTGCCGCACTGTCACCGATCTGGTGGGCAACGTAGCCCAGCTTGAACTCCCGGCCGGTGTGCAGGGCGCGCTCGCGATCCTCCTCCGGCAGGGCGCCGACGAACTGCTCGAACGCGACTTCACCGCTGGCCTCATCCAGGGAGAACGCCTCGCTTCCCGGGTCCGCCTCATCGTCGCCGGCGGGCGCACGGGTCCCGTGGCCAACGGCGTCCGGGGGCAGGGTGGCCGACTGGGCCAGGGCCAGCGGGGCAGCTTCGGCGCCCGCCTCGCGCTCCAGGAGCTGTTCGCGCAGCTCCTGGTCGAGCTGGGCGATCCGCTGGCGCAGATCGCCGTCGTCTGGGGTCAGGTTCTGCCCGGCGACCTCGAGGGTCTCGAGGGCCTGGGCGAAAAGCTCATCGCCAGCCAGCCCCCGGGCCTCGGTGAGCTTGGCCTCCAGGAAGCTCCGGCGCGCGGCCTTGAGCTTGCCCTGGAGACGATCAGCCGCCGGGGGGTTCTTCGTTGAGACTTTGTGGAGCGCGTCGGCGAAGCAGCGCATCGCCTCCAGGGGCCGCTGGCGGGTCAGCGCATCATCGCCCTTCTGCTCCAGCTTCTCGATCCCGCCGCGAAGTCCGTCCAGAATGCCCATGCGTCACCCTCAGTGGTGCCCAGCTGCCAGGCAACCTGTTCCGTGAGCCCCGGGGCCCGGCCGCGTGAACGCGGACAGCGGCCGCGATTATCATGGGTCCGTCCCAGGGGGATCAAGGCCGGTTTCCCGGGGGCCGCTCTTCTGTTCCGTTCGCCAGCGGCCCTGTGCCGTCGTGCACGAAGCGCAGCGCAGCCCACCGCTCCTCGCTGCGTCGCTCATCGAGGCGCAGTCCCACGCCGGCAAAGCGCTCGACGACGGCCGGTACATCTTCGGCGAAGATTCCCGAAACCACCAGCCGCCCGTCCGCCTTCAGCCGGCGCGCCAGATCCTCGGTGAGCGCGAGCAGGGGGTTGAGGAAGATGTTGGCCAGCACGAGCGCAAAACGCGCTTCGGCCCGGACCGCCGCCAGCGTGCCGGCCGCCACCGCCACGCGTGCCTCCAGGCCGTTGCCGCGCACGTTTTCCCGGGCCGCCGCCGCGGCGACCGCATCGATGTCCCAGCCGAACACGGGGGCGTAGCCGACCTGGGCCGCGCGGATAGCCAGGATGCCGGTGCCCGTGCCCAGGTCCAGCGCTGGGGCGATGCCCCGGGGGGCCGGGGGCATGAGCGCCAGGCAGCCGCGCGTGGTGGCATGCGTTCCGAGGCCGAAGGCCGCGGCCGGGTTGAGCACGATTAAGGCCCCCTCGACGTGCGCAGGCCGATCCCAGGGCGGGGCGATGGTGAGACCCTTCAGGGGCTGGAAGGGCGTGAAGGAGCGCCGCGTCTCGGCGGCCCAGTCGCGCATCGGGCACAGCCGCACCTGGACTTCCGGCATCGCCTCGCGCGGCGCGCCATCCTCGTCAGAGGCTGATCGGCATGCATCCCGCAGCGGCCGCAGGGCGGCCTGCAATCCCGCGCAGCAGGCCAACAGGCTGCTCCGGTCGGGGACCGCACCGGCGGTGAAGTAACCCACGACTTCCACCCGCGCCTCGGCGCCGGGGTCGCCGGGCTGGGGCGCGGTGCGCGTTTCCGGCCAGAGAACATCACCGGCACCCTGGCCCTCGGGCGCGCCGCAATCACGGCTGGTGCCCAGCGCCCCGAGTTCGAGGAGCGCGCTCTCGGCGGCCTCTTCGTCCCCCGGGCGCACGCGCAGAATGACCTCAGCGTAGGTCATAGATTCGATGATAGCCGCTGGGCTTGCACGCGGCGAGCCATTCCAGGCCTCGGGCGGGGCGCAGGAGCCGACGCCTGATCTACCAAGAAGCTAAGAAGGTCGTGCTCGGGTGACGATACAGAGATGGGAGCGGATCCCCCTCTGCATGAGGCAGCGGCGGCGAGACGAGGGACCAGCAGGAGGTTAAGATGAGACGTACGGCGATGACGATCATGCTATCGATTCTGGCCGGGGCCATCTCTGCCAACCCGGCCGCTGCACGCTACGCCACCACGTACGCGCAGCCCGTCTCCGGGTCGGACGCCCAGTACGGTCACATCCTGGCCGGCGATGACGGGACTTTCGAGCAATGGGGGACCGCCCCCAGCTGGGCCGATGAGCAACAGGTGGGATTCGTCATGCCCGCTGGCGGGCCCTGGCTGGTCTGGCTGGTCCAGGTCTGGATGTCGGGGACCGAATCACACACGCTGATCTTCCGGCAGCCGTGCCGCACGATCTCGAACGCCCCTTGTGGTGTGGTGGATCGGTCGATCACGTTTACGCCCGGCTATGCCGGGGCGCCGGACCGATGGATCACGATCGACGCCCTGTCGGTGGGTATCATGCTCGGCGGCGGGGAAGAGCTCTTCGTCGGGGTGACGCTGGACGGTACGGACGATGGCATTGGGCTGGACACTTCGGCGGCCGCTGGCCATTCGTGGGGGTTCTTCAACGGCATCTGGGAGGATGACTGCAGCGCCTGGAATGCCCACGCCGGCATCCGGCTGGTCGTGACCGACACCTCCTTCGACGAGGAGAGAGAGACGTGGGGGGCGATCAAGGCGCTGTTCTGCGATTCGGCTGCGGTTGTCGTGCTACCTCCTTCCGGCGTAAAGCGTTAGCCCTCTAGTCCCTCTGGATCGGACACGGCTGATGCGTCGGACCTGGAGCCTGGGGTAGGCAACCTCTGGGGCTCCAGGCCCGATAACCCGCCTAGAAACCCCTGCCCCACAAGCCCCCTCGATCCCTTAGACTTATCGGCGGGAGGATTCCCGCATGGACGATGCCGCGCTTGCGAACCGGGGCCATGAGCCCGTCGGGCAGAGCCGCACCGCGGCCGCGGCCGCGCTGCTCTTTGCCTGCGCTGCCTCGGGGGGCGTCGCGTTCGCCCAGTGCATCGACTACGAGGACTTCATCCGCCGGGTCGGGGCGGCGGATACGCCCGGCTACGCCGCCGCCGTTGCTGTTACGGACGCGCTCCCCCGCGCTTACGTCGCGGATGGCGAGGGGGGCCTTCAGGTGATCACCTTCGCGGATCCGCAGGCTCCCGTGACGGTCGGGGCCCTCGACACGCCCGGGTTCGCATCGGGCGTGGATGCCCACGGCAGTCTCGCCTATATCGCGGACGCCCAGGGCGGGCTTCAGGTGATCGACGTGACCGACCCGGCGAACCCGCGGATCCTGGGAGCCCTGGGCATCCCGGGGACGGCTTACAGCGTGGCGGTTTCGGGCAGCCAGGCCTACGTGGCGGCCAGCTCGGCGGGGCTTCAGGTGGTCGACGTTGCAGATCCAGCGGCCCCCTTGATCGTGGGGAGCGTGCTCGTTCCGGGCGGGGCGCTCGACGTGGCCGTTTCCGGACACCGAGCCTATGTGGCCGGCTACTCCGGTCTCACCGTCATCGACATCAGCGCTCCCACGAATCCGGCGATCACCGGAACGGTGAGCACGGCGGACTTCGCTTTCGGCGTGGCGGTCGCGGGAAACCACGCCTACGTTGCAGCCTTCGAGGCCGGGCTCAAGATCATCGACGTTACCGACCCCGCGTCCCCGCGCGTTGTGGGAACCGTGCCGACCCAGAGCTACGCCGTCGATGTCGCCGTGGCGCAAGGCCGCGCGTTCGTCGTGCACTACCACGGTCTCCAGGTGATCGACGTCACGGTTCCGGCGAGTCCCCGAGCGGTAGGCGGCGTGGGGGCTCCCAGCAGCGCCACCGGTGTGGCTATTGGGGACGGATACGCCCTCATGACCGATCCGGACGAGGGGCTGCAGGTCATCGACATCACGAATCCACAGAGCCCGGCGGTGGTGGGGGGTGTGGATACCGGCGATCACTCTCGCGAGGTGGCGATTGCTGCGCAGCGCGCTTTCATCACGGACGCAGCTCAAAGCCTGGTCATCGTCGATGTCGCGAACCCCGCCGCTCCCTCGATCATGGCGATTCTGGAAACTCCCGGCATCGACACCGGCGTGGCGGTGGCGGGGAATCGCGCCTACGTGTCGGCGGGGTATGAAGGCCTGCACGCCATCGATATCACGGACCCGTTGAACCCGGAGGTCCTCGGCTCGGTCTTCACGTACCGCTACGCCTGGGACGTGGCCATCCGCGAGGCTCACGCCTGTGTGGCCGACGAGGATGCGCTCCTCATGATCGACGTCACGGACCCGGCCGACCCGTGGATCGCCGGAGAGGTGCAGATCGACGCCGGCGCGCTCGGCTTATCTCTCTCGGGAGACCGCGCCGCGGTGGTGGGCGATCTCGGTCTCACGCTGGTCGACATCGCGGATCCCGCGAGCCCGCAGATCCTGGGCAGCGTGAGCACCCCCGGTCCGGCCTACGCCGTGGCGCTATCCGGGAATCGCGCCTACGCGGCCGGCGCGGACGGACTCCTGATCGTGGACATCACCGATCCCGGGAGCCCCTGGATCGTGAGTCGGGCCGCGTCGCTGCACGACACCGAGGGCATCAGGGTGGCGGGCCTCTTCGCCTTCGTCGCGGACGATCATGGCGGGCTCCAAGTCGTCGACGTCAGCGATCCGGCCGATCCCCGGTGCGTGGGAAGCGCGGATACCCCGGACGCGGCTCTCGGCGTCGCCGTCGCGGGCGACGAGCTCTACGTCGTGGACTACACGGCCGGGCTGATCATCCTGCCCGTTCAGTGTGCCCACCCGACCACGGTCGCGGAGCAGAACCCGGATGAGTTCCCGATCCTGCTCGGCGCCTCGCCGAACCCGAGCTCGGCCGGGACGTACATCGAGTTCACCATGCAGAGCGAAAGCCGCGTGCGGGTTGGTGTGTACGATGCGGAGGGTCGCCGGATTCGCGCGCTGGCGGAGGGCCCGCGGCGGGCCGGCGTCCATGGTCTGCGCTGGGATGGTCGCGACGACAACGGTCAGGTTGTGCCGGCGGGCTGGTATGTGATCGGGGCGCGGGCGGGCCGGACCACGGCGACGAGGCGCCTGATCGTCATCCGCTAACACGCCGGCGGGATCGCGCCACGCACGCGCATCGCACCATCATCTCACCATCAGGACCCTGCGGTTCCAGACGGATTCGCCCTGCCGGATGCGCAGGAGGTAGAGGCCCGTCCACAGCTTCTCTCCAGCCGCGGTGCGTCCGTCCCAGGTGACGCGCAGACCGCCGTAGGTAGCGCCGTCCTCGATGACCCGCAGCAAACGTCCGGAGAGATCGTAGACGCCGATCGTGACCGGTTCCCTGCCTCCGCTCCACACGATGGGGTCACCCACGCGCAGCGGGTTGGGGATGAGCCGCGTCCGGGATCCGCTCGACCGCGCCTCTTCCTCTGGCGAGTCCAGCGAAAGCGACGCGGGGCGGCCCACATCGCCCGTGGCGAGGATCGATAACGGTGCGGGCTGGCCGTTGATCACCAAGGCGGCCGGCGAGATCGGACCCAGGAAGCACTCCGGCGTCCCCCCGTGATCGGACCAGATGGAGGCCCCCGCTGCGGAGAACGACAGGCTCGCACCCTGATCGCCCGATAACGCCGCCACCAGGCGTCCGCCGCAGGTGAGTCCTCCTCCGCCACTCAGCAGTCCCCCTTGGATCTCCTCGCCCGCGCCCGCGGATCGATCGAACCGCATCGCCACCACGGTGGCCTGGTCGGCCTCGATGGGGGGATAGCCTTGCGGGTAGATCGTCCAGCTCCCCGTGCGGTCAAAGGGACGGAAGGCGACGACATCGGTGAGGCGCCCGCTGTCGATCTGGTACGCCAGGCCTTCCGGGTCGCTGGTCGAGATCGTGAGATGCGCATCGAGCAGCTCCGGACCTGGATCGCCCGCGTAGCGCAGCTCCACCATGCTCACGATCTGGTGGCGCGTCCCGGCAGCCGGCACCTGCGCCATCACCAGCCAGTGGGGCGGCCAGTTGTCAGGATCGTTCGGCTCCAGATAGGGCGTCGACAGATCCATCCCCTGCGGAGCCAGAAACGCCAGGACGGCCCGAGCGTCCTCCTTGTCCCAACGGGCGACATGGCCATCGGTGAGAGGGCTATTGGCGCTCCCGCCCTCGTATTCGTTGCCCGTTTGCATGATGGCCCGCACCTGGCCTTCAGCGGTCAACTCGAAGTCGTCGTGGAGAAAGAAGTAGGGGGCCGGGTCGCCTGGCCGGGGCAGCACGACGATGCGCCGCACACTGCGAACCACCTGCGCGGGCGACCAGCACGGGGTGTTGATGCCCCCGGCCAAGGAGGGGCCGTACCCTGAGCCGATCACCGAGCCGATCGCGCTCCCCATGGCGACTTCCGCCGCGAAGCCCTGCCACTCCCCGCTGCCGATCCGGACCTCGTGCAGGCTGTGCGCGCCGGAGAAGAAGGATGGGGGCTTCATCCAGCCGGCATAGCCTGAGTCGTAGAACAACGGCTGGCGGGCGAAGAAGACGGTGAAGTGGTTCACATCGTGCTGCGTGTGGCCCGACCACCTGGTGAACCACGAAGGATAGGTGGGCGGCTGGCGGCATTCGAAGGTGATCAGGCACGAATCGGGCTTCCAGTCGAGGGTCCCGTCCGGCTGCAGCAATTGGACCCCGGTCCGGAAATAGGTGATGCCGCGCCCCGAGAAGTAGGCGCCAGGGGGCAGAGCGCTCGGATCGAGCGTCGGATACGAAGAGGTCTCCGGCCAGGCGAGCAGGATACCGATGCTGTTGAGACTGCTCGGCGAGCAGCGCGGGTCCGGATCGAGCGGCTCGCGGACGTCGAAGGGATCGTCCAGCGGACCGGGATCCAGATAGTCGAAATCCGCCGCCACCGCGTTCGTGATCGTGGCCGGGGGGTAGATCGTATGGAAAAAGGGCACGGCCAGATTGGGGTACTGGCTGGAAGAAAACGCCATGAGCCAGGACCAGGAGCGAAAACTGGGGTGCAGGTCGTACGGCGGGCGCGCGGTATCGTTCAACGGGGTCGCGCCGCACGGTTTGAAGGGCAGCTGTTCGTAATACAGCCAGGTCGGCACTTGATACGCGTTGCGCGGCGCGTCCACGCGCATGTTCCACGGCAGCGGGTCGTAGCCCGGCGCCACCGTGCGCAGGCGTTGGGTGGCGAGAGCATACGGGAGCGCGAGATTCAAGCCGTACATCGCGTAGAGCATCCCCTCGATGCAGGCGCCCTCGACGGGAAAACCGAGATCGAGATAGTCGCGCACCCGCGTGGCGGCCCTCTGCCGGCACCAGGTGATCGAATCGGAGGCCGTCGGGTTGAAGACCGGATCGTCCTGGTCCAGGGCCAGGGCGGCCAGACCGACCGCCCCGAAGATCACCCCTAGGTGGTTGTTGTCAAAGCGGCCGGTGCGCCAGTCTACGCTGCCGGAGAGGTAGATGTGGGCTTCATCCGTGATCATGTGATAGATGGCGCGAGCGTGGTAGGCGCGCTCTTGAAGGCTGAGATAGTCGTAGCACCAATCGTAGAAGAGGGCGTAACCCGCGAGCAGCTCGGCGTAGCCCAGGACATTGGGAGTCTCGGCCGCCTGGCCCCAATGGTGGTAGTCGTGATCGCGCCACCAATGGAGGAAGGCGTTGGCCTTCTGGGCATAGATGCGGCCGCCCGTGTACTCCGGATAGAACGAGCCTTTGTCCTTCATGAGGAGATCGGTCAGGGCCAGCGTCGCGAGACAGCGATACTGCTCGTCCTGGCTGACCGGCCGCTGTCCCCACTGCGCCTCGAGATTGCGCTCGTACCAGACCCAGGAACCCGCCCGCAGAGAGCGGAAAGCTAGGATGAGCGCCTTCTTGCGCTCGCTCCATTGCTGCGGATCGCCGGTTTCATCGACCTGCGAGCGGAGCTCCTCCAGCCGAGTCGGATTCTCGGCGGTCCCGTAGACGAGCAACCGCGGGTGGGGCGGGAGGTCCAGGACCTGCGCCTGAAGCGGCGACAACGGCATACCCAGCAATAGGATCGCCGCAGCGAAGAGACGCGCGATGGATGAAGAGCGCATGCAGGCCTCCAGACCATGGGCCGCTGATGCATCTCAAGGATAGCCGATGGCGAAGGGGTCGAGAAGGCAAGAAGACCAGGCGGGCCGAGGGGACCCCGCATGGGCGATAGCTTACTTCTGTATACTCCAGATCCAGGGAACCCCCCGGCGAGGCCTTTGTAGCTTAACTTGTTCCTTATCAACGGTTAAGGTCCCAGCCCCATCCCGAAGCGCCGTTTGACCAGGGGGCCTGGGTGTGGTAGAATCATAGCCGACAGCAGTTCCGGCCGGCGGCGAGGGCCATCCTGACCTCCCGCGGGCTGGACGGGTGGATCACCCTGGCTCGACGGCTTCGACGGAGGCACCGATGCGGTGGTCGATGGCGTTGCTCCTCCTGCTCTTGGCGGGAGGCCCGGCCCTAGCGCAGCAGCACGTGTGGCACGACACCCAGGTTGAAGTTCCGGCGTGGGACGGGCGCACCGACGCCTATCTTGGGTGCGCCGGCGACGAGATGCTGGCCTACGCCCTGGGGTCGGAGTGGGCCAGCGAAGTTCAGGTGGTCTTCGAGTTGCCGGACCCGCCCAAGGGCGGTCCTTGGTTGATCGAATACGTGGCGTTTTTCGTGAGCGGCCACGGCCGGCACGAGGTCAGATTGCGGCAGGCCCACGACGGCGCCCGGGTGCCAGGCGCCATCATCGCCGCTGACCTCACCTTCACGCCGGCCTATGCGACCTGGCCTCCGGCTGAGTGGACCTATGTGTCGCTCAAGAACAGCGCGGCCTATCCCCGCGACCTACCCTGCGCGGCCGGCGAGCACATCAGCGTGGGGTTTGAGCTGCTGGCCGACGACACGATCGGACTGGCGGGCGGCGAGCGGGGCGCGAAAGGCTGGAGCCTGCTGAGCGGCTCGTGGATTGACGACAGTCGATTCGGGGTCATGCCGGCCGTGAGAATCGGAATGAGCGATCTGGGCCTCAGCGAGGCCAACAAGAGCACGTGGGGAGAGATCAAGGGTCTCTTCTCCAGGTAGGCTCTCCAGGCAGGGTGAGCGCTCCGGGTGCCGGCGCCTCGGGCCCGACAGCGTAAGCGGCGAGCTCGGCTCCTGGGATGCTACGAGAATGGCGAGCGCGGTCCGTTGGAGACCGCGCTCTTGTCATGTACCGGACTTTGCGCTTTGCTGGGGCGGCGGGCCAGGCGGGCCGGACGTCAGGACCGGATGTCCCGACCGGGCCTGAGGAGCGGTTGTGGGCCACGATGTGGATCTGCCGATCGAAGAGCGGCGGTTGGCCAACGGCCTGACCGTGCTCATGCTCGAGACGCGTACCGCGCCGGTCGTGTGCTTGTCGGTCTGGTTTCGAGCGGGCTCGCGGCACGACCCCCAGGCGGGCAGCGGGACGGCGCACCTGCTCGAGCACATGATGTTCAAGGGCACGGCCCAGCATCCGAAGGGCGACTACGATCGCGTGCTGCACGCCCTGGGAGCCAGCAACAACGCCTCCACCTGGCTGGACCGCACGAATTACTACATCCTCATCGGCAGTGATCGCTACGCCACAGGTCTTGAGCTCGAGGCCGATCGCGTGCGCGGAGCCTTGCTGCTGCCCGAGGACCTCGCCGACGAGCGGTCGGTCGTGCTCAACGAGCTCGATCGCAGCGAGGACGACCCCGGTGTCGCGCTGTTCGATCGCCTGCTCGCGCTGGCGTTCCTGGAGCACCCCTATCGGCGGCCCGTCCTCGGCTGGCGCCAGGACGTCGAGGCGATCACCGTCGAGGATGTGCGCACGTTCTATGACACGTACTACCGGCCCAGCAACGCCTTCCTCACGATCGTGGGGGCGTTCGACCGCGACACCATGTTGGCGGATCTGGAGCGCACCTTCGGCTGTCTGGATCCCGGGGCTGCGCCCCCGCCATGCCGCGCGATCGAGCCCGAGCAACGCGGCGAGCGCCGCTTCGAGCTGCGCAAGGCCGGCCAGCAGGAGATTCTCGGATTTGCCTATCGAGCACCGCAGCGGGCGCAGGATGACGCCTTTGCCCTGGACGTTCTGGCGCAGGTGCTGGGCCACGGCCGCACCAGCCGCCTCTATCGAGCCCTGATCGAGTCGGGGCTGGCCGTGAATGCATCGGCCGAGAACCAGTCGATCCCGGTGGAGCCTTACCTCTTCTTCATCGATGCCGAACCGGCTGACGGCGTGGCGCCGGCCCAGATCGAGGAGGTGATCGACGAGGAGATTGCGCGCCTCGCGCGCGAGCCTATCTCCGCGCGCGAGATGGAGCGCGCCCGCAAGCGCGCGCGGGTGGAGTTTGTCATGCGGCGCGACAGCGTGAGCGCGCTGGCCTTCCTGATCGGCGAGCTCGAGGTGTCGGCCGGCTGGCGCCTGGCACAGACCTACCTGGCGCGGCTCGAGGCCGTCACCGCGGAACATGTCCAGGCCGCGGCCGGGCGCTATCTGGTGCGCGACGCGCGCACGGTGGGCCGCTTCCGGCCCACGGAGGCTCCGGCATGACGCGTCTGGCCGATAGGATCCGCACCGCCACCCTGGACAACGGCCTCGCGGTCCACCTGATCGCGAGCCACGTGAATCCCACGGTCGACCTCATCGGCGTCGTCGAGGGTGGGATGTTTCTGGAAGAGCCGGCGCAGGCCGGCATCGGGAACCTGTGCGTGACCATGCTGGACCGGGGGACACAGCACCGCAGCCTGGCCGAGATCTCCGATGCGCTCGAATCGAACGGGGCCCGGCTGACGTACGGCCTGGCGCGCGAGGCGGTCACCTTCCGGGCGCGCTGCCTGGCCGAGGATCTGGATCTGCTCCTGGACATCCTCGGGGAAACCCTGGCGGCTCCGAGCTTCCCGCCCAGCGAGATCGAGCTGGTCAAGGAGGATGCCCGCGCCGGGCTGCGCGAGGCGGCCTTCGACACCTGCGGGCGGGCCTATGAACGCGCCGCCGGGCTGGTGCTCGGAGCGGACCATCCCTACGCCCGCGAGACCCTCGGACACCTGGCGGTGATCGACGCGGCCCGCCAGGGCGATCTGGCGGGCTTTCACCGTCGCGCGATCGCGGGCGCGCGCACGCGGCTCGTCATGATCGGCGATTTCGATCCCCAGGCTGCCCTGGCGCTGCTCGCGCGCCGGCTGGGCGCGGTCCCCGCGGGTGATGCCGGGCTGCCTCCCGAGGCTTGCCCCTGGGCGGCTACGTTCGCCGCGCCCGGCAGCCCCAGCCAGGGCGCCTCCGGTGCCCCGCGCGCCCGAGAGCATGTCGAGATCGCGGACAAGGGGCAGATCGACGTGGTCCTGGCACGCCCGGGTGTGGCGCGCACCGATGAGGCCTTCACCGTCTACGGGCTGGCGAACTACATCCTGGGCGGCAGCTTCGTGAGCCGACTCAACCAGCGGCTGCGCGACCGGGAGGGACTGACCTACGGCGTCCAGACCTCCATCATCTCGGCCCTCTGTCCGGGCCTATGGTCGGTCTACGTCGGGGTCCACCCGCGCCACCTGGAGCAGGCGGTCGCGGGCATCTTGGAAGAGATCAGGCGCTTCGGGCTGCACGGGGTCGACGAGGAGGAGCTCGAGCTCGCGCGCCTTAACCTGACCGGGTCCTTTCCGATTCGGCTCGAGACCCATCGCGCTGTCGCCGCGGCGCTGCTCGAGGCGCTGCGGTTGGGCAAGGGGCCCGAGCACGTCGACGGCTACAGCGAGCGCATTCTGGCCGCCACGCGCGACCAGGTGAACGCGGCCGCCCAAGTGCTCTTCCGCACGCACGACGCCGTCATCGCCAGCGCGGGAACGATGCAGCCGGCTGTCACGCCTGAGCGCCGACCCTGACTAGGGCCGGGCCATGTTGGGGTGATGACCTTCGCCCGGCATCGGCTGCCGGTGGCAGACCCCGCAAGCATGGCCCGTGCCGACCGTACCCGGATCACCCTGCACCATGAGCGGAGGGATGTTGTCGCGGGCGGCCCCGTGGGGATTGGTGGCCGGATAGATCGCGTGCGGCGCGCCGTGACAGGCACAGCAGTAGAGCCCGCGCGCATCGGTGCGCTGGCGGTAGAGTTGCTCGGCGGCGGCTGTCCACGCATTGAAGGCATCGATTCCCGCGAGCGAGAAGTCCACGTGACAGGTGAGGCAATCGGGCTCGTTCACCCAGGGCGTGCGCCCCACAATTTCCTCTACCGCCAGACCGGATTGAGGTCTCAGCGTGCGCATCAGGCGCTCGGCCCCGGGCTTGCCCCGCTCGGCCTCGGGTTTCAGGAGGGCCAGCGCATGGTCTTCGATCGCCCCGTGGCACTCCACGCACGTCAGGCCGGCCCCGTCGGGACCGTGCCGGCCGCGCAGACAGCGCGTTGCGCCCCGCGGGTCGGACGGGTGGCAGCAGGCGCAGGCCCGTTCGGCCATGTTCGGCAGGTAGTTGGCGTGCAGGCCGTGCAGGGCGGCCGGCAGGTTGAGCAACCTCTCCCGGCCCGCTGCGTTCAGCACCGGGTCCTCGTGACAGCTCTGGCAGAGCCGGGGCCGGCCGGCGGCGGCCTCGGCGGCCAGCCGGGTGCCGTGGCGTCGATCGTGGACCGCCAGGATAGCTCGTGAGGTCTCAGCGCTGAAGCCGGCCCGGTCGCCCACGCGCCATGCGCCGTCATGGCAGCGCCGGCAGCCCATCTCCGTGCTGGCCGGTCCCACGCAGCGACTCACCGCGAGCAGCTCACCCGTCGTCTCGTCGCGCGCTTCGAGCGTGAAGAGCGGATAGGGCCCGTAACCGCCCGCATCCGGGTAGGGCACGACCGGAACGGCCGCGGCGATGTACGCCCCCCGCGCGGGGTCGGCGCGCATCTCACCCGCCATCCCGAAGCCCGCCAGCCCGACCGGCGGCGCCAGTTCGACGCCCAGGTTGGGCTGCGCGAACTCCCAGAACTGGACGTGGCGTTCGGGCTGCTCGTAGCCGGCTTCGACCGCGTAGCTCACGCGCACCCCCGCGGTCACGATCGCCGGAACGGGCCCGCGGCGGATGAGCTGGGCCCAGAGGGTGTTGGCCGGTGGCAGGATCACGAACCAGGGATCGCTGTCCGAGATGCAGTGCATGCCCAGATCGTTCCACGGCAGCAGGAGATACTCCGCCGCCGCGTCGAAGGGCGGCACCGTCGCGTCCAGCTCGGCCACCTCGATGGGTGAGAAGGGATCATGGGGCGCCCGCCCGTGCAGTCCCTGGCTGATGTAGGCCGCCAGGGCCTCCTTCTCCGCCTGATCGCCGAAGAAGGGCGGCATGTAGCTGTGAACCCGGCCCAGGCCTCCGAGTTGAGCCACGAGGCCGAACTCGGTCAGATGGGCTGTCCGGGCCACCACGTCGTTGTAGCCGCCCAGCGTGTGGCAGATCGTGCACTGATGGATCAGAAGCTCGCGGCCGGCCTCCAGGCGATTCTCCGCCGTGACCTCGCGCTGCGTTGCCCAGCGAGCGTGGGGCAGAAAGCCGCCGGTCTCGAGTTCAGCGGCCTGGGCGGGAGAGACGGAGGAGGAGTAGAGGTAACCGAAGATCACATAGGGTTTGCGCGCGATCTCGCGCGCGTATTCGAAGCCGCCCATCCAGGCCAGGCCGATGGCGAGCAGCACCGCGACCACGACGCGGCTGAGGATACCCGGCAGGCGCACGAGGAAGAGCAGCCCGCCGAGGAAGAGCAGCGTTGAGGACCACAGAAACACGCGCGTGAAGGCCGGTGCCTCGGGGTTGTGCTGGAGCAGATTGCGCAGCGGCTCGGCCGGAATCGCCCGCAGATACCACAGCACTCCGATCACCACGGCCGCGAAGGGCAGCAGCATCCAGCGCGCGTTGTACCGGAGCAGGGCAGTACGCTGCTGGGCATCGGCGGATCGCACGGCGGTCACCAGCCCGAACAGACCGGCCAGGACGAGGGCCAGACCGGTGCGCAGCAGCAGCGACGGCCAGAAGGTAGGGTTGAAGAAGCCGTCCCAGAAGCGTTGGGTCTCGAGCCACCGGCCGGGGGTGAGCATGAAGGCGACGATGCCATTGATGATGAACAGGCTCAGCCAGGCAAAGGCGAAGTAGAGCCAACCCAGCAGCAGGTGAAGCCGCGGCCGCAGCCGATCCCACAGGTAGTAGTAGAGCAGCAGGCTGACGATCTCACCGATGAAGAAGGTCCATTCGATCGCCCAGCCGAAGACGAAGTTGTGGATCAGCGCCGAGGTGCCCTGCGGATGGACGAGCGCGATGATGAACCAGATGCCCACCCCGGTCATCCCGCCGGCCACCATGGTCAGCAGCAGGAAGAAGCGGGTGTGCTTCTTGACGTAGGCCAGCAGGGCGGCGTCGTTGGCACGCCGCGCGCGATGTTCCGTCCAGACCAGGTAGAGCCCGCCGCCCACCGCCAGATGCGCGATGTAGACGTGGATGACGGCGATGATCGCGATGAGCAGCCCGCCACCCAGCGTCGGAATTTGCCAGCAGGGATAGTTCACCGCCCCACCTCAAACTTCTGGCCGCGCGCGCCAGGCTTCCCGCAGCACATAGACCAGAACCCCACCGACCGCGAGCAAGGCAGCGAAGAACCAGATCATCGGACCCGCTTGCGGCGCCACCGTCAGATCCGCTGGCGAGAAGACCGGGGCCAGATAGGCCGTGCGCACGAAGTCGCGCACCAACACCATGTCGAGCACCAGCACGACCGCCAGCGCGGCCGTCAGTTTGAGCTTCCCGCGCAGGCCCGCTGCGATCGCCACGAGCGCAAGGACGATCCCCGCCCACAGGTGGGCCGTGTAGGCGGCATTGCCGCCCAAGAAGAGCGCTCCGATCCGGCCCGGCAGCGTGATCCAGAACAGCGCCCCGATCAGCACCTGGACCATCGTCGTCCAGGCGAAGAGGCGCAGGCTGGCACGGATGGTGCCGCGGCGGTCGTCTGACGCCCGCCGGCTCAGCACCGCGTGATAGACCGCGCGCCCGAGGGCTGCCATCGCGATCGATGCGGCCACGAAGTGCAGATACCGGGGCCAAAGCGTCGGCTCGCCCAGGTTGAGAAAGGTGCCGCCGGGATGATGGAAGTAGGCGCCCCAGCGTTCGGGGCGCGCCATGAGCGTCATGTTGTTCGTCAGCATGAAGCCCACGAAGAGGAGCAGCACCGTGGTGATCGCCAGCCAGACGGTGCCCGCCCCGGCCGCCTTGTGCCGGTGGACGAACCCGTAGGCCGAGTAGTAGGCGGCGATGAGCACGGGCACGATGCTGAGCCAGAAGACCGCCATGAGGATGGAGCTGGAGTAGAGGAACTGCCCGTAGAGCGTCTGCAGGAAGAGCAAGGGCGGGACGCCCAGATTGACCGTCAGCGCAATCAGGATCGGCAGGCTGCGGGCCTCAGCGTGCGGGGCCGACCCGCGCCGGCGGCCGGCGAGAGCCAACAGGCTGCCGCCCAGCATCAGGTTCATGAGCAACAAGTGCAGCGTGAAGGTGAGCAGCAAGAGGAGCTTCAGCCAGCCCCAGGGGACCGGGATGGTGTCGGGGGCGGGGATCAGGTGAGTCACATCCATGTGAATCTCCCCGGAGGCAGTTTACGCTCCGATGATCTTGACCAACACCCGCTTGCGCCGGCGGCCATCGAACTCGCCGTAAAAGATCTGCTCCCAGGGGCCAAGGTCGAGCTTGCCGCCGGTGACGGCCACGACGACCTCGCGTCCCATGATCGTGCGCTTCAGGTGCGCGTCGGCGTTGTCCTCGCCGACGTTGTGCCGGTAGCGCGAGTGGGGTTGCTCAGGCGCCAGGCCCTCGAGCCAAACCTCGATGTCCTGGTGCAGTCCCGACTCATCGTCGTTGATGAAGACACTGGCGGTGATGTGCATGGCATTGCACAGGAGCAGGCCCTCGCGGATGCCGCTCTCGGCAAGACAGGTTTCCACTTGTGGGGTGATGTTGAGGAGCTGCCGGCGCAGGGGAACCTCGAACCACAGCTCCTTGCGGTAGCTCTTCACCGGCACCTCCCTGTGCGCGGCGCGCGCCAGGCGGGCCGCTTCCCGGTCCGGTCCAGTCCGGTCCCGGCAGGGAAGAACCCGCAGGGATAGATGACTAGTGAATGCGCAGCTTCTGGCCGGGATAGATCAGCGCGGCCCGACCGAGCTTGTTCAAGGCGACCAGGTCGGAGACCCGGACCCCGTACCGCTTCGCGATCTTGTAGAGCGTCTCGCCGCGTCGCACCACGTGGACGCGTGTCTTGGCCGACGCGAGGTCCTTGCTGGACTTGGTGGCCTTGGCGGGTGTCGGCGGCGGCCCGGTGACGAGCAGTTCCTCGCCGGCTTCGAGTCGGTCGTCGCGATCCATCTTGTTCCACCGGCGCAAATCGGCAACCGTGACGTCGTAATGGCGGGCGACATCGGACAGCGTCTCTCCCGGGGCGATCCGATGCTTCCCAGTCTCGGCGACGGTTGCGGCGGCCAGCTCCTGTTCGCGCTTCATCTGCTCGCGGGCCTGCTCCACGATGTGCCGCGTCGTCGGCACGCGGCCCAGCGAATCGGAGGTATTCTGGGCCCGCAGGCCGTTCTCGACGCTCGACCGGCCGTCGGTGCTGGAGGCGGGCAGCGTCTCCTTGCCGGACGGCGTGCCGCCGGCCGGCTTGGCAACGGATCCACTCGACGCGCGGGGCTGCGGCTCGGCGGCCGCCATAGGCGCCGCGGACTTCCCAGCGCCCGGCCGGGATGGGATCTGCAGCACCTGGCCAGCGACGATGCGGCTGGGATCGGTGATTCGATTGGCCTTCTGGAGGTCGCCGGTCTTGAGGCCGTACCTCCGGGCGATGCCCGCCAAGCATTCGCCCTTGCGCACGGTGTGGCGGGTCGCGGTCGCGCGGGCGGCCGGGGCCGCCGCGAGCGCTTCGCCGCCGGCCCGGCCGGGGATCCGCAGAGACTGGCCCACGCGGATCTTGGTCGAGCGCCCCAGGTTGTTGGCCTGCTGGATCGCCCGCACGGTCGTGCCATAGCGCTTCGCCAAAGCCCCCAGCGTCTCGCCCCTCTTCACCTTGTGCTTGCCGGAGGCTGCCACGAGCTTCTCGGGAGGGAGCTTCGCGAACTCACGCGCGAATTGCTCGGCACCGCCCTTCGGGATGTGGATCTCGAAGCGACGGCCGGGTGGGGTCTGGGAACCGAGCACCGCGGGATTCAGGTCCTGAATTGTCTCGAGACTCGTGCCGGCGCACCGGGCCAGGGAGCGCAGGCTGGTGGGGGAATCGATCGCGACGGTGTCGTATTCGAGCGGGGGAGCGGTGTCCTCCACGAAACCGTAAGCGCCGGGGGATTTGGCCAGAATCGTGGCCGCCAGCATGGCCGGCACGAAGTCGCGCGTTTCGCGCACCAGGTTGCGCGAGCGGGCGATTTCCCAGAAGTCGCGACTGCCGGCGCGCTCGATGGCGCGGTTGACCGCCCCGGCACCGGCGTTGTACGCCGCCAGCGCCAGATACCAATCCTGGTACAGGGCGTGAAGATCGCGCAGCAACCGCGCTGCGGCCCGGGTCGATTTCTCGGGATCCAGCCGCTCGTCGACGTAGCCGTCGCAGCGCAGTCCGTAGAGCTTGGCGGTGCCGCGCATGAATTGCCAGAGGCCGACGGCCCGCACGCGCGAGCGGGCGTTGTGGCGGAAGCCGCTCTCGACGTGGGGCAGGAAGGCCATATCCTGCGGCACGCCTTCCTCGGCAAAAATGCGCCGGGCCATGGCCAGATAGCGCCCGGAACGCTGAAGGCTGCGATTGAAGAAGTCGTGGGCCTTGACCTCGTAGTAGTCGATCCACGTGAGCACGCGCGGGTTGACCACCACGTTGTAGTCGAAAAGCTCCTGGACGGAGGGCAGCTGGGCCTGGGTAGCCGCGGCCAGGCTGTCAGAGATGTCCGGGGGGCTCTCGGTATAGAAGGGGTTCACCGGGACCGCCAGGCTATCGAGCAGGCGTTCGGCATCGCCGTAGAGGGAATCGAGCTCGGAGGGGGTCAGGGTGCCCAGGTGGAGTCCAGCCACTGCGGTCAGCCCGGTCAGGCGGGCGGGTTGGTCCTTGGCGCGGTCGGTCGGTGGGCGACCGGCGGGCTGCCCGAGATGGGCACAACCCATTGTGAGAAGGAGTATTGCAGGAAGCAACGTCCAGCGGCTCAGGGTGCACAGCCGTGCAGTGGCTCTCATGTGCGCTAGCATAAGGGCTTTCCCCATCCTCGGCAACCTTTCCCAGCCTGGACGAGGAGAGCCCGCAGCATGAACCGTTCCACACGGCGCGGTTGCACGAAACCGCCTTTCCGGCCCACCCTAAGTCTCCGCTCCCGTCCTGCCCTCATCTTTCGGCGTGCGCGGGGCCGATCCTTTCCCTGACCGTTGCCTGGTGCAAGCAAACCAGGGAACCCGATCCTCCTCTGTCCCAACCCCGTGTACCTGCGGACACGGATGGGGTCCCCGGAGTCCGGGGACCCGATTTGTGGCCCCCGGATCCCCTGCGGCGCTAGGTGTCCGGGCCACGAGGCCGGGTCGCCGCGCAGTCCGGGCAAATGCCGATGTACTGCATGGCGTGATCGGTCAGCGTCCAGCCTGTTTGCTCGCTCATGCGCTTCTTGAGCTGGTCCCATTGGCCGGCCACGCAGCAACCGGTCGTTTCACTGATTCGCCCACAGATCTGACACACAATGTGATGGTGGTGGTCAGCCCGGGGGCGAGTGCACAGGCCGACGCGCAGCGCGCGGCCGGGGATGTGTGTGGCGATCAGGAGACCTGAGCGCAGGAGCTTGTCGATGTTGCGATAAACCGTGACGCGATCGGCAGGTGCGCCCGTCTTGCTCAAGCCCGCGGTGATCTCGTCGGCAGACATGTGGCGTCCGCGGCCGCCGACGAGCCGCAGGAGCGCCAAACGCGTGCCCGTGACCTTCAGGCCGGCCTCGCGCAGCAACTCCGGGAAATTCAACGTATCGCCGCGGAAATCGTCCTCCGCGGGCACCTTTTTCCCGCGCCGTTCCATGGGGGGCAACCTAGCCGCCCTCGCTAAAGCGGTCAAGCTGACAAGTTGCCTTATCGGCGCCGATCGTGCGGTGGTACAATCGTCGGGTGGGAAACGGTCCGCGAAGGATCGGTGCGCCTGGGTGGGAGGAAGCAGCATGCGCTCGGCAACTCGTTGGCATTACAGCGGTTTCGGCCGCTGGCCCGCCGCGTTGATGGCGGTCCTGGCCGCGGGCGTCCTCGTCATGGCCTCCTCGCTGGCCGCGCGCGCGGCCGGACCGGAGCTCGCCGGCCCGCTGCCGGCTCAAGTCGATCGGTGTCCCTTCACCGGCAAGTACCCGGTTGAGATCCTGCTGGAAAGTCCGTTGCATCTGCACTGGCTGGAGGACTGGAAGATCGACGTCGACCGCGTGCGCGGGCTCACGGCCACCGCCTACGTCGACGACGACGAGTTCGCCGAGCTCGCGAGTGCCGGTCTCCGGGTGCGGGCGATTCCGAACGAGGCGCGCCGCACATGGCAGGCCTGGCAGGACGATCCCGAGCGCGAGGACTATCACAATCACGCCGCCCTGACCACGGAGCTGCAGAGCGTCGCGGCCGCCTATCCCGCCATCACCCAGCTCATCTCGATCGGAGCCTCTGTACAAGGGCGTGAGCTATGGGCGCTGAAGATCTCGGACAATGCGGCGATCGACGAGCCCGAACCCGAATTCAAGTTCTCGGCCACGATCCACGGCGACGAACCGGTGGGCACGGAGATGTGCGTCTACATGATCCGCCTCCTCACGCAGGGATACGGCGTGGATCCCGAACTCACGGCCCTGGTCGACGATCTCGAGCTGTGGTTCGTGCCGATGCACAACCCGGACGGCAACGCCGCCGGCACGCGTTACAACGCGCAGGGCTATGACCTCAATCGCACCTTCCCCGACCCGCGCACGGACCCGATCGATGATCCGGCCGGCCGACCGACCGAAGTCCAGCACATGATGCGCTTCGTCTACGAGCACAACTTCCTGCTGGGAGGCAACTACCACGGCGGCGCCTTGGTCGTGAATTACCCCTGGGACACCTGGTACGGCCAGTACACGCCCGACGACACCATGGTCCGCAACCTGGCCCTGGGCTACTCGTCGCGTAACCTGCCCATGTACAACAACCCGGAGTTTCCCCAGGGCGTCACCATCGGTTGGGAGTGGTACGTGATCTCGGGCGGCATGCAGGACTGGTCCTATCACTGGCGCAACGAGATCCACTACACGCTGGAAATCTCGAACAACAAATGGCCGTCGTCGACGCAGCTACCGACCTTCTGGAACGACAACCGCGCAGCGATGCTCTGGTTGATGAACCAGGCGCGCATCGGCGTCGAGGGCTACGTCACCGACGCCCAGGGTGGAGCGCCGATCAAGGCGACCGTCGGCGTGCAGCAGATCGGCAAGAATGTCTGGGGCGAGCCCGAGCACGGCTACTATCATCGGTTGCTCGAGCCCGGCACCTACACGCTCGAGTTCAGCGCCTTCGGCTACACGGCGCAGACGCTCACCGGCGTGTCGGTCGTGGCCGGCGCCACCACGCGGCGCGACGTTGCCCTGCAGCGCGCCACCTGGCACGCGGTCAACGGCACGGTGACCGCGGCGGGCACGGGCGCCCCGCTGGCGGCCGAGGTGGCGGCCTGCCGTCACGACACCGGCGAGCTGTTCCGGACGGTGGCCACGAACCCCACCACCGGGGCCTACGTGCTCGAGCTTCCCGCCTACGAGTACGACCTCGTGGCGAGCGCTGATGGGCACGCGTCCGCCACCGTCACGCGTTCGATCACCGGGCCCACGACCGTCAACTTCGAGCTGATCGAGTCGCGCGGCAACATTCTGGTGGTGTTGGACCACAATGCCAGCACCAACATCGGCACCGACCTGGCCGCGCTGGGCTTCGTGGTGACGGCCGAGGACTACTCGGTGACCCAGCCGGCCACCTGGGACGACTTCAACCTGCTCGTGTGGAGCGCCGGGTCGTCCAACAACCCGGTCTCGAGCAGCACCCTGCGCAGCGCGCTCGAGGACCACGTGGCGGCGGGCCGCAAACTGCTCATCGAGGGCGGCGAGATCGGGTACGACGCGCTGCGAACGCCCGGCTATCCAAGCTTCGCGGCCAACGTCCTGCACGTGGCGGATTTTCATACCGACCAGGCCGGCCATCTGACGCTGGCGGCGGGCATGGGCGGGCATGACCTGGTAACGGCGCCCAACGCCCTGCCGTCCACGATCCAGATCACCTATGACTACTATGGTGACCAGGATGCGCTCGTGCCGCGCTCCGAAGCCTACATCGTCTACGGCACGACTCTGCATCCGACTGACGCGGGCATCCTCGTCTACGACGTGCCCGGACGTTCCGAAGGGCAGACCGTCTTCTACGCCTTCGATTACGCGGCCCTGACGTCGGCCGCCGTGGCCAAAGACCTGCTCGACAACTCCGTGACCTACCTGCTCAGAGCGTCGCAGGGCGTCGCGGCAGCGCCCGCCGTCGTGCATCTCGGCCTCGGCCGGCCGCAGCCCGCCATCACCAGCGCCGCGACCTCGCTGCGCTTGACCCTGACGGCGAAAGCTCGGGCGAGTGTGGCCGCTTACGATGCCGCCGGAAGGCTCGTGCGCGTCCTGACCGATCGCGAGCTGGGGGCCGGCACGCACGCGATCAGCTGGGATGGCCGCGATGGGCGCGGGGAGCGCGTGGCCGCGGGCGTCTACTTCATCCGCGCGCAGACCGGCGCTGAGCGCGCGGATCAACGCCTGGTGGTGGTGGACTAACGCGGCGGTTCTGACGCCAGCGCCAGGCGGCGAGGTGGCACCGCAGTTCTCACGCCAGCGCCAGGCGGCGAGGTGTTGCCAGGGCTCGCCGCGAGTTTCCGCAGCTCGCGTGCCCCCCGTGGGGGGCACGCGAGCGAGGACTGTCTGAGCGCCGAGCCCTGGCAACACCTCGCCGCCGGCCTAGGAAGAAGACTCCGGCCCGAGCATGACCCACGCCATCCGCGCGTAGATCCGCGCGACCTCCAGGATCCGGGCAATGCTAACGTACTCGTCGTGGGTGTGGCTCACCTCGAGCAGCCCGGGCCCGTAGGCCAGCGCGGGTGTGTTGTGGGCCAGGAAGAAGCGCGATTCGAGGATCCCGGGGCAGAGCTTGAAATTGAGCGCCTGGCCCGTCACGGAGGTGACCACGGCCGCCAGCGCTTCCGCCAGGGGCGTGCGGCTCGGCGTGAGCGAGGCGCCGCCGCGCTGCAGGGTCTGCACGGTGAGCTCCCAACCCGTGCGGCGGAACTTGCGGAACACGGCCTCCAGCTCACGCTCGACGTCCTTCTCCAACTCGCCGGGATGGAAGCGCCGATCGATCGAGAAGCTCACCTCTTCGGGCACCACGTTGAAGTTCGTCCCGCCGCGGCAGACGCCTCCGAGCAACAACACCGACGGCGGCCCTTCGATGTCCAGATCATCTTCTCCGAAACTGCGCGCCTCGACCTCGGTCTTGAGCTGCTTGAGCAAGGTGCCCAGCTCGAGCAGCCCCTCGAACGCATTGCGCCCTTGATGCTGGAGGGAGACGTGGGCCATCTCACCGTGCACGGCCAGGAGCTGGGAAATCGCGCCGCGATTGCCGTGCCAGGCCACCCTGCCGGCGGGCTCGGGCATCAACATGCCCAAGGCGTTGCCTGCCAGGGTTCCCGAGCGGAAGAGGTAGCCCGTGCCTGCCTCGCCGCCCGTCTCCTCGTCGGGGACGATCGAGAGCAGCACGCGCCCGCGCAGCTTCTCCCGGTGGGGCCGCAGGGTGGACATGGCCAGCAGGAGCGCCACCAGGCCGCCCTTCATGTCGGCGGTGCCGCGGCCGTAGGCGCGGTCGCCGTCGACGCGCAGCCGGAAGAGCTCGTCCGTCTCGGCCGGCACGACGTCATAGTGGCCGTGGAAGTGGAGCGTCGGTGCCTCGACGCCGTCGCAACCGAGCGCCGCCAGGACCGACGGCCGCGGCAGGTCGGGCGGCAGACCGAGGCGCTGCAGCTCGTGGGCCGGCACCTGCACCAGCCGCGGTTCGAACCCCAGGTCGCGCAGGCGTTCGGCCAACAGCAGCGCGCATTCCAGATACTGCTCGCCGGTCGGATTGACCGAGCGGATCTGGATCAGCTCCTCGAGCAGTTCCACCGCCGGCGAGCGTGAGCCCAGGATCTGCCGTTCCGCACGCTGCAGGTCCGGGTGATCGCAACGGCGCAACAACGCCATCATGTCCGCCCGTTTCTGGTCAGCCAATCGGTACCTCGGCTCGCTTCGCGGATGCTCGCTCCCGGCGCCCGGATGGCGCGGTCGCCGGCCGCCGGCCGGGCACGCCGCCCCACGGATCCGTTGAATCAGTTGATGATCAGGCCCCCGTCGATCGTGATGACCTGGCCGGTGATGTAATCCGACTCGGGCGAGGCCAAGAAACAGACGAGGTCAGCCACCTCCTCGGGCTTGCCGGTGCGTTTCATCGGCACCAGCTCGAGGAAAGACTTGACCGCGGCTTCGGGCAGGGCGCGCGTCATCTCGGTCTCGATGAAGCCCGGCGCGATCGCGTTGACGTTGATGTTGCGGCCGGCCAGCTCCTTGGCGGCCGAGCGGGTCAGCGCGATCACCCCCGCCTTGGAGGCGGCGTAGTTGGCCTGGCCGACGTTGCCCACCAGCCCCATGATTGAGGCGAGGTTGATGATCTTGCCGGCCCGTTGCTTGAGCATCACTTTCGAGGCGGCCTGACAGCCAAAGAAGGTCCCTTTGAGGTTGATGTCGAGGACGAGGTCCCACTGCTCCTCGGTCATGCGCATGAGGAGCGCGTCGCGGGTGATCCCGGCGTTGTTGACGTAGATGTCCAGGCGCCCCAGCTCGCCGACCGTCCGCTCGACCAGCGTGAAGACCTGATCGCGCTGCGAGACGTCGCAGCGCACGGCCAGCGAGCGGCGCCCCAGGGCGCGGACCTCCTGGGCAGTGGCCTGAGCCTGGTCTTCGACCACGTCGCTGATGACGACGTCCGCGCCGCGACGGGCCAGGGCCAGAGCGATCGCGCGGCCGATGCCGCGCGCCGAGCCGGTGACGATGGCGACTTTGCCGAGTAGATCCTCGCGTCCGTGTGGATCGGGCATGGAGAGCATTCCTCCCTGACGCCGGGCCATGGTTTGTGCGGGCTATCTTGCTATAAGTTGTGCAATTGGCGCGATTGACCGGATCCCCTGACAAACCGTACGGCATCGGGCGCCCGGGCGTCAACTGCGCAAGTGTCCCGCGCGGGCGACGCGGGGTCCTGAGCAAGACCCTCCCCGCGGCCTGCATGCCGGTCTAGACTTGTTCCTGCAGTCCCTGAGGCTCGCGCTTACGCCCCACCCGAATCCCGTGCGTCTGGAGCGAAAACCTGGCGGCGACGCGGGAGGTGCACTGCGGCGTCTCGCTCGATGACGGGCTCTCCTGGTCGTGCAGCGTGGCCGATCTTGTGCTCAGCGATCCCGGCACGGCGGTGGACACGGGCATTCCGTCGATCGCCTGCGATCACAACGACACCGCTGCTGACCGCGCGATCTCGCCCGCGCCGAATCTCCTGACCGATCTGGCAGCGGTCGCAACCCTGCATGAGGAGTTCGATGCCGCGCACGTTATCTACCGGGCCTCGTACAACACGGCGAGCCCCTACTATGACGAGATCTACTCGTCCAGCACCTACGACGGCGGCGCCACCTGGACCGGCGAGACCCAGTTGACACCGGCGTCGCACAACGAGGGCGGCGGTCGCAGCGCCTCCAATCCGGACATCGCGGCCCAGGTGATGGGGTCGCCGATCGTCGCATGGGACGAGGAGGATGACCTCGCCGGCACGAACGAGCAGCACGTCTCCTGGCTTCAGGACGGCACGCGGTCGGGCGCGTTCGGTGACAAGGTGATCAGCTTCCCTGATGATGAGGACGGCTATCGCCCGGCGGTCACGCTGCTGCCGTACGCCGTGGTGCCGGGAGCGATCGGGACTTCCCTACGATCTGGGTCGCGTGGACGGAATTCGCAGGCGGCATGCCTAACAACTACGAGGTACACCTGTCGATATTCCAGATGGCGATCGGCGGTGTGGCCGACCCGCTGCCGGGGGCGACGACGCTGGTCACGGCCGGTCCCAACCCCAGTGCGGGGGCGACCCGCACCCGACTGGCGCTGGCAGAAGGCGGTTCGGTCAGGGCGGAGGTCTTCGATACCGGGGGGCGATTCGTCTTCGGGCAGGTCGGGGTCCAGGCTGCCGGCGATCTGCGGCTGACCCGGGATGGCATGGACTTCTGGGGTCGCCTGGTCCCTCCTGGCCGCTACCAGGTGAGTCACATTCCCGATCCGCGGGCCTGGGCAACTGAGCGACGCTCAAGGGAGGACGATGCTATGAAGATCGGTCGCGCTACTGCGGCACTGGCCAGGGACGCCATCCTGGTGGCGATGGGCATCGTGACGGTCGCGGTCCCCACTGGCTGTGGCGGCAAGCCCCTCAGCAGCACCTGGCGCTGCACGGACATCACCGTCGATGGCGCGGTGGAGGATTGGGGCGAGACGCGCCAGCCGCTGGAGAAGCAGAAGGTGATCCTAGGCGTGACCCATGACGCGGAATATCTCTACCTGACGTTCACACCGGGCGACGACGCCATGCAGCGTCAGATCCTCATGCTCGGCCTGACCATCTGGTTCGACCCCCAGGGCGCCAAGAACGAGCATCTGGGGATCCGCTTCCCGCGCGGGGCCAGGGGTGACCGGTTTCCCTTCCGCGACCATCCGGTTGACATCGCCACCGAGGTGGGCCGCAAGCAGTTCTCCGCTACACTCGATTCGCTCGAGGTTTTGCGCGCCGGATCCCGGCAAGGCGACCCGTTCGCCGTCGACGAACTGGGCGGCGTCGCGGTGCGTGCCCAACTGGTGGGCGATGTCTTCGTCTACGAGTTGAGGCTGCCGCTGGCCCGCTCGGCCGAGCACCTCTATGCCGTCGGCGCCCAACCGGGAGACGTGATCGGAATCGGGTTGCAGACCCCGGCCCTGGATCGGCGCCGAATGTTGGAGGGCATGCCCGGGGCGGGCCCTGCCGGAGGCGGTGCGCCCGGCGGTTCAGGTAGTGGGCGGGGCCCGGGGGGACGGCGAGGGCCGGGTGGCGGAAATGGCGAGAGACCCGGTGGCTTCGGGCCAACCGGCACCGGGGAGCGTCTCGATGTCTGGCTGCCGGTGCAGCTGGCCCGGCCTGCGCCTGGTGAAGCGGCTACCCCGCTGGCCACCCCAGAATCCCAGGGGAACGCCCAGACAGGGTCGCCCGATTCCCCGTGAGTGACACCGGCGGATCCACCATCCGTTCTCCCCGTCGCCACGCTCGCTGCAAGATCATAGCCAGCTAAAAGCGCGGGCAGCCCGTCACCTCCGGCCTCCTCAGCGCGCTGTGCCCTTTTGCCCGGCCCGCGGCCAACCGGGCATGCTACAATCGAAGGTGGCCTTTTGCGTGCCCGGCATGGAGCTGGGCCCCGAAGCTCTGCAAGAAGGAGGCATCCCCATGAGACGTCTGTCGCTTTCGGCAGCCCTGCTGATCAGCGCGCTCGGCCTGCTCATCCCAGCCGGCGTGCAGGCGTACACCGGCGATTCCCCAGTGCTGCAGGTGCGCGTGGCCTGGCCCACGGCGGCGCAGCTCGAGGCCTTAAGGAGCGTGCCGGACCTGGATGTGATGAAGGTCCGTCCCGGAGAAGAGCTCATCCTGGTGAGCGATGCCGAGCAGGTCGAGCGACTGCGGGGGCTCGGCCTCGACGTGACGGTCGAGATCGACGACCTCGAGGCGTACTACGTCGGGCAGCGCGAGGGCTACCGCAACTTCGGCGATCTCTACACCTACACAGAGATGATCGCCTACCTGGACGAGTTCCACGCGACCTATCCGCAGATCACCAGCGGCAAGTTCTCGATCGGCACGACCCACGAGGGACGCACGATCTGGGCCTTCAAGATCTCGGACAATCCCGGCCTGAACGAGCCCGATGAGCCTGATGTCGCCTTCGACGGCCTGCACCACGCCCGTGAGCCGATCACGGTCAACGTGCTGATCGAGACCATGCGCACGCTGTGCGAGGGCTATGGCGTCGATCCCGAGATCACGTTCCTGGTCGATAACCGCGAGATCTACTTCGTGCCGGTGATCAACCCCGACGGCTATGAGTACAACGAGCAGCAGGCCCCCGGCGGCGGCGGCATGTGGCGCAAGAACCGGCGCCCCCCCACGGGTGGCTGCTACGGGGTCGATCTCAACCGCAACTATCCCTATCAGTGGGGTGGCGTGGGCTCGAGCTCCGATCCTTGCTCCGACACGTACCGGGGACCGTCGGCCGCTTCGGAGCCGGAGGTCCAGGCGCTGATCGCCTTCCACAACGCGCTGGACGTGATCACGCACGACTCGTACCACAGCGTGGCCGGCCTGATCCTGATCCCGTGGTCCTACACAACCGAGCATACGCCCCACGACGCTCAGTTCCGCCAGATGGGCTACGCCATGCAAGCCTACTGCGGCTACACGGTGGGGCAGCCGCCCGAGGTTCTCTATGCCTGCTCGGGCACGACCACCGACTGGGCCTACTACGAGAACACCACCTTCAGCTTCTGCACCGAGGTGGACGGCTCGGGCTTCTGGCCGACAAACCCCGAGGTGCCCGGTCTGGTGGCGGAGAACATTCCCAAGTGCTTGTATCTGATGAAGGTCGCCGGCGGGTATCCCGCTCTGGATGAACTGACCCTTTCGGGCGGCAACGGCGACCAGAAGCCCGATCCGGGGGAGACGCTCGATCTGGTCGTGACGCTGGTGAACTCGAGTCCGATCGCCGATGCGCCCAATTGCAGCGTGACCCTGCGCAGCAACGACCCCTACGTGCAGATGATCGACGCGGTCGCGTCGATCGGGACCATCGCGGCGGCCGGTACGGGCAGCAACAGCGGCGACCCGTTCACCTTCCATGTGGATCCGAGCTGCCCGTTCGGGCATCGCCTGGCCATCACGGTCGAGGTGGTGGCGGACGGTTTCGCGCTGGCCTACCCGTATGAATGGCTGGTCGGCGATCTGCCAGTCATCTTCAGCGATGCCATGGAAACGGGCCCCGGAAGCTGGACGCACGCGGCCGGCAGCGGTTACGTCGACGAGTGGCATCTGAGCGCGCAGCGCAATCACACGCCCGGTGGGGCGCAGAGCTGGAAGTTCGGCGCGACGGGCACCGGTACCTACGCCGACCTGGCCGACGGCCGGCTGATGACCCCGGTCTTTCCCCTGGGCGCCATGACGCAGATCACCTTCTGGCATTGGATTCAAGCCGAGCAAAGTAGCACGTACACGGGCCGTGCCTATGACGGTGGGCTGCTGGAGATGTCGGTGGACGGGGGCGCCTGGCAGCAGGTCGCGCCCGACGGCGGCTACACGCACACGATCCGCACGGGCAGCCAACCCGGGGCGCTGCCCGAGGGCACGCCGGTCTTCTCGGGCACGTTCGACTGGCGGCAGGAGGTCATCACGCTGTTCGGCCTGAGCGGCCAGGGACAGTTGCGCTTCCGCTTCTGTAGCGACGGCAACACGGGGGCCGAGGGCTGGTACATCGATGACATTGCCATCGTGGGCATCTCGGGCGACAACCTGCCGCCGACGGCCCCGGCGCTCTGTGCTCCCGCGATCGGGGCGACCGTCACCACCCCGGTGCCGGACCTCACGGTGTACAACGCCACCGATCCGAACCCGGGCACGCAGCTCACCTATGGCTTCCAGGTTTACGGCGACGAGCTCCTGACGGAGCCGATCGCCTCGGTCGACGGCGTGGCGGAGGGTCAGGGAACCACGTCCTGGAGCGTGACCCCCCCGCTGGCGAACGGCACGTACTACTGGCGCGCGTATGCGTTCGACGGCCAGGAGCGCGGGCCGTGCATGGAGGTCGCGTTCTTCACGGTCGAGGCCTCCCAGGGCATCGGGGAGACGGCCTGGGCGCGCGGGCTCGAGCTGCTGGGCGCGTGGCCCAATCCGGCCGCCGGGCCGGCTGCGCTGCGCTTCGCGATCGGTAGCGCGGGGCAGGTGCGGGCCGAGATCTTCGACCTGCAGGGACGCCGCGTGCGCGAGCTGGGCGGTCGCTTCGACGCCGGCCAGCAGGCGCTCGCGTGGGACGGCCGGAATGAGCAGGGGCGGGTGGTGCCCGCCGGTGTGTATCTCTACGTGCTCCAGGCCGGCGAGGGCGTTCGCAGCGGGCGACTGCTGCGGGTGCGGTAGGGCCGGCGCCGGCGGGCCAGGCGCGCCCGGCGGAGACAACGGTGTGGTGGTCACCACACGGAGCGGGCGGAGCTGGGCCGCAGGCGGCCCCTCCGCCCGCTGCTTCTCGCGGGCTCCGGAAGCCTGACCCTGGGCCGGCCGCCCCCGGGCGCCCGGGGGCGGGTGGATCTGCCGGCAGCGGCGTTGATTGGTGCGGCCGCGTCGCCTACACTGCCCGAATCCGGTCCGAGGGGGGACGTTCGGCGCCGCCGTGCGATCCGCCCGCCCCAGTTCACGGGCAAGGCGGGGAGGCCGCGGCCGGATGGGGAGGCTTGACTTGGAGCGTGGCCTGACGATCAGCATCGTCATTCCAGCCTACAACGAAGAGCAGGGGATTCAGGCGGTTATCCGCCGCCTGCCTGCCTGCGTCGACGAGATCGTCGTGGCCAACAACAACTCGACCGACCGGACGGCTGAGGTGGCGGCCGCGCTCGGCGCCCGAGTGGTGCTCGAGACCCGGCAGGGGTACGGGGCGGCCTACAAGCGCGGCTTGAGCGCGGCGACGAAGGATGTCGTCGTGACCATGGACGCCGACGGCACGTACCCGCCCGAGGAGATCCCCGGTCTGGTCGCTGCTCTCATCGACGAGCAGCTCGACTTCATCTCGGCCTCCCGATTCCCGCTGAAAGATCGGCGCGCCATGAGCTTCAGCAACAAGGTGGGCAATTGGGTCCTGACCGCCACCGTCTGGCTGCTCTTCGGCCGGCGGATGGCCGACTCGCAGAGCGGCATGTGGGTCTTTCGGCGCGAGGCGCTGCGCAAGCTGCGCGTCGAGAGCGACGGCATGCCCTTCTCCCAGGAGATCAAGATCGAGGCTGCCCGCCATCCCGAGGTTCGCTTCGCCGAGCGCCACATCGCCTACCAGCCCAGAATCGGCGAGGTCAAGCTGCGCAAGTGGCGCGACGGTTGGGAGAACCTCACGCACCTGGTGCGCAAGAGGTTCTCGTGATCAGGTCGGCGGCCCAGGGGTCGCGCAGGCGGCCGGGCCGGCTGGACCCGGGAGGGACGTGATCGGCATGGATGCCCACGAGCGCGCGCCGCAGGCACCGGGGCAGCCGCGACGCGGTCTCGATCCGGTGCACGCGCTGTGGCTGGCGAGCCCGCTGGGCATTCCCCTCCTGCATTTCCTGGCGCCCGCCTTGCCCGAAACCTTGCGGGCGTTAGCGGGGCTCGGTTTTCTTCTGCTCGTCCCGGGCTGGCTCTTGCACTTGCTGATCTACCCGCGCGCCAAGATCGGGCTCGCGGCGCGGCTCTCGCGCACCTTCGCGCTCAGCCTCGCGGTGTCCGCCGTCCTCGGGCTGGTGGCCTGGTTCATTGGCGGCGCCGGCGGGCCGCCGGCCATCATGCCCGTCTCGCCGCCGGGAACCGAGACCCTGCCCCCCGCGAATCTGCCGCCCCTGGCTGGGCGGCTCTCGGGGGTCCTCTACGGTCAGGTCGCCTGGCTGCTGGTCGGGTCGATCCTGCTCGTTCTCCGCGACCGCCGGCGGGGGTCGCGTTCGGGGGAACGCGCCGGCGGCGAGCCTGGCGGGTCCGAGGTGGAGGTCGACGCCCTCCCCGATCTGCGAGCGAACCGCGCCGCAGCGGGCGCGGGCAGCATGGCGGCTGCCGGCGGGCCGGACGCTCCGCTCGCGGGCGGCGCCGGCCGCGGCGGGCCCGTCCCGGGGGCCAGTTCGGCCGCGGCGGACTGCGGCGATGAACCGGCCCCGGTCGGCACCGGTCTCGATCCCGCCAATCCCAAGATGCAGCGCATCATCCGCGAGGCCTACCGCCTCGGTGATCAACACAAGGCGGACCATCCGATCGCCCCGCGCTGGGCCACCCTGCTGGTGTTGGGCATGATCATGCTGACCGGTGCGCTGCTGGGATTCTACGCCGGCGGCATCCTGGGATACGTCACCGACGCGCCCGATCATATCGCCTGCCTGCGGGAGATGGTCGAGCGCGACCGCATCTTGCCGCGCACCACCTTCCACGCTGATGGCGACGGGATCGCGACCGATTCGCGCAAGGGCTTCTACCACGTCGCCCTCGCCTCGGCGGCGCAGCTGACCGGGACCGATCCGGTGCGCCTGTGGAATGTGCTACCGGGGCTGCTGATTCCGCTGGCGCTGGTCGTCTTCCACAGCTATGCGCGCCGCCTGCTGCGCAGCGAGGGCACCGCGCTCTTCGCGACTTTCCTGGCGCTGGTCTGCTTCGCGGAGATGACCCGCGGGCCCTTCGCGCGGTTGGGCTATGGCAGCCACATGGGCACTGTGCTGGCGTGGGCCACGCTGACGCTCGCGCTCGATTTCGTGATGGCCCGCCCACGCCGTGCGCACCTGTGGCTCCTGGCCCTGGCGGCTTTTGCCGCCACCGCCACGCACTTCTTCGCCAGTCTGCTCGCGCTCTTCTCCCTGGGGGTCTTCCTCGTGGCGATGCTCGCGCTGCGGGGCCGCTCCTACCCGGGCACGCGGCGGCTGGCGGTCACGCTGCTCGTCACCCTGGCGGGGTGCCTGCCGGCTTTGGCGTGGCGACTGATCTACACGCTCCCGTCAGTCAATCCGATCCATACCCACCGCCAGGGGATTCTTCACTTCACGGACAACCTCTTCATCATCATCCCGAGCGAGTGGGTGCGGTTTCTGCTCGGGGCCGGCTTCGGCGCGATCATGCTGTCGCTGTTCCTCTGGAAACGCGCGCGCGAGGACGACGCCCTGCTCTACCTCGCGTCGCTGAGCATCGCGCCACTGCTGATCGCGGCCAACCCGCTCGTCGTGCCCCTGCTCGAGCCGCACCTCGGCTATCTGGTGGCGCGCTTCGTTCTGGCGGTTCCATTCTTGATGGTCCTGGCCTATATGGCCCGCTGGATGGGCGAGAGTCTGCTGGAACTCACCTCGGTGCGGCGTATCCTGGTGTCGCTGATCTTCTACTTGGTGATGGTGGTGCTGCTCTTCCCGCGTCTGGAGGCCTTCGCCCGCTCCTTCTCAGCCTCCAGCCTGGAGGCCCAGCGCGCACACTCCGTCTTCGTGTGGGAAGACCTGTTGGCCAAACTGCGCGCGGAGCTCCCCGTGACCGCGGTCATTCTCAGCGATCCGCTGACCAGCTACAGCATCCCGGCTCTGACGCGGCACACGACCGTCGCGGTGCTCCATCAGCACGGCAGCCCCTCCGACACCCTGGCGCTGGCCAGGCTGGCCGCCTGCCGGGACGTGCTCAGCCCGTACGTGGGCACGGGGGAGAAGGCGCGCATCTGCCGGCGCTTCGGCGTCGAGTACGTGCTGGTGAACGGGGCCATCGAGAGGTCGTTGAACCTCTTCGCCTGCAGCGTGGGTCCACAACAGGCCTCGGCCCAAAGGCGGGCGCTCGATGCGGACACCGGGCTGTTCCGCCGCGTCTGGAGCCTCGGTGAGCGCGGCGCCCTCTATCGGGTGCGGGCCGAGAACCTCGACGCGCTGGCGGGGATCGTGCGGCCGGGCCAGGAGCGCCCCATCAGCCGCGCGACCGAAGAGCTGACCCGCGACATCTTCGTGCGCCGGATACCCCCGGAGGCGTTCGATGTCATGGCGGACACCCTGGCGGGCGTCACGCTCATGGCGGTTCATCTGGACACGACCCTGACGGAGCGAGCGGAGGTGGTCGGCGCGACCCTCTACTGGCGGCGTGTGGGTCAGGCGCCGCGCTTCCCGGTGGAGGCCCACGTGCGGCTCGATACCCAGGCGCCCCGCGGGCGTCTGTGGAGCCTGAAGTTCAGCAAGCTGCACCGTCGCTGGGAAGAGCGGCGGCGCGGCCAGCTGTACCGCCTGGACCAAGTGCATGTGCCGCTCGATGGCCTGCTCGGCAGCGAGCGCTGGCCTGAGGAGCGTTACATCGTGGACCGAGTACGCCTGCGGATCCCGCGGCGGGCGGCGATCGGCGAGTACGAGCTGAAGGTCTCCTGGCAACAGCAGACGATGCTGCCCAATCTCCGCCTGGCGGACTACTTCACGGATCGCGATTCCCGCGACGGTCCGGCGGTGGGATTCCTGGAGGTCTACTAGCGTGTCGCCGGATCCCAGCCAGAGCGCCGGCAGTGGGGGGAGCGCCACAGGCCGCGAGGTGCCCAGCGCTCTGGCCTGGGGCCTGATCTCAAAGGTCCTCGTCTCCGTCCTGGCGATCGGCTCCAACGTCATCATCGTGCGCGGCCTGGGTGACGAGAACTACGGGATCTACAGCATCTTCCTCAACATCGCCCGGTTCCTGTCGCTGGCGATCGGTTTGGGGCAGGCGACGGCAATCCTGCAGTTTCTCCCGGAAGTGCGGGTGAAGGGCGATCACCTCGGCGCGCGCCGCCTCCTGGCGCGCGCCCTGTGGCTGCAGCTCATCGCCTGGGTCGTCGTGTTGGGGGCGGTCTACCTCGCCCGCGGCTGGCTCTGCCGCGTCTACGAGACCGATCTGCGTGAAATCCTCATGCTGGGGACCGCGCTGTTGATCTTCGAGGTGCTGTGGTCTGCCACCAGCAATGTGCTCATGGCCGTGCGCCGGATGCTGCAGCTCACCTTGGTGTCGGTGCTGCAAAAGGCGGCCTTGATCGGATTGCTGCTGGTGCTCCTGCGCGCGGGGCTCACCGTCAGTGAGGTCATCTGGGCCACCGCGGGCAGCTTTGCCGTCGGGATCGTGCTCTTGGGGCCCGATGTCGGCCGCAGCCTGCCGCCGGCCGGTCCGCGCACCGGTGCCCCACTGCCCTCCCGGCGGGTCTTGCGCTTCGCGCTGGGCGTCACGGCCGGGACGCTGGCCAGCCAGGTGCTGTGGCGGTCGTCCGAGGTGCTGATCGTCGGCCACTTCTGGGACGCCAAGTCCGCCGGCTACGTCAACTTGGCCTACAACCTGCCGCAACTGATCCTGGAGTTCATCCCCCTGGCCATCTGGCCGATCATCCTGGCTTCGTTGTCGGAGGTGCACACCCGGCGAGTGGATGACTTGCTGCGCGGCATCCGGCTCTACTTCCGGCTCATCTTCCTGCTCGTCTTCCCGCTGGCGCTCACCGGTTTCGTGCTGGGCGGGCAAGCCTACCTGGTGCTCTACGGCCAAGAGATGGCCCCGGGGGCGCCGCTGTGTCAGGCCTACTTCCTCGTCTTCCTCCTCTCCTTCCTCGTGACGCCGCTGCGCATGGCGCTCTTCGTCAAGGAGCGCGTCATGGTGAACACCCTCGTGGCCCTGGTGGGGGCGGTGGTCAACGTGGGGCTCGATTTCGTCTTCATCCCGCGCTACGGCATCTGGGGCGCCGTGCCCCCGGTGACGATCGCCCTGCTCGTCAGTGACGGGCTCCAGTACTACCTCAGCCGCCGGATCGTGCCCGGGCTCGGCATTCCGTGGGGCTACTTGCTGCGGGTGTTGGCCGGCTCGGCCGTCATCCTGCCGTTGTGGCTGGTGCGCAGCCGTTGCGATGAACCGTTGACGTTGGGCGGTGCGCTGATCGGGGCCACGCTGGTGCAGTTCGTGGTCCTCAGGACGATGCGCATCGTGGGCCCGGAGGAGCGGGATCTGTTGCTGCAGTCGCGCCTGCCCTACAAGGAGTTTCTGGCTCGGTTGCTCGCGCCGCGCTAGAAACCGCGTCGCATCTGCTCCAGAACGAAGCCCAGGGAATCGCACGCGGCCGATTGCCCCTGCAGGTTGAGCGATTCGGCCGGGTCGCTGAGCAGGTCGAAGCAGAGCACGCCGTCGGTGGCGTGCTTCGGGGCGATGATCTTATGGTCGGGGGTCCGCAGGGCGACGTGCGTGTAGGACTCGCTGTAGGCCGGCACCTGGCGCCAGCCTGGGCCGCCGCTGATGAGCGGCAACAGACTCTGGCCGTGCGCCTGCCGCGCCGGGGGCAGGTCGAAGATCTCGTGCAGGGTGGGCAGCACATCGATCAGCCGAACGATCGGAGCGACCCGGACCGGCGCCTCCTGGCCGGGTAGGGCCATGATCAGCGGCACATGGATCAGCTCATCGTAGAGCAGTTCGGAGTAGCTGAGCATCTGCCCGTGGTCGAGAAACTCGGTGCCGCGGTCGGACGTCACCACGACAAGCGTGCGGTCCGCCAGACCCAGCTCCGCGAGGTTCTCCAGCAGCCGGCCGATCTCGCCGTCCACGTAGCGAATCGTGTTGTCGTACAGGTCCACGAAGCGCAACGCATCGGCGTTCGGCAAGACGCCCTCCTCGGGCAGCCTTCTCAGAACCGGCCAGCGCATCCGCCAGAGCTCCTCCGGCTCGGTGGGCGTGGCGCCCGAGGAAAGGAAGGCCGATTCGAAGCCACGGGGTGGGATGAAGGGCTGGTGCGTGTCGACCAAATTGAGGTAAACGAAGAACGGCCGGCCGCGCACGCGCCGAATTTGCCGCAGGGCTTCCTCAACGACGGTTCCGGCGCGGAAGAATGTGGATTGCGGAATCTGATCGGGCGGCGCCACGATCTTGAGCTTCAGGAGATATCGCCAGGGAAACAGCGTCAGGTAGCCGTGATTGAATTCCACCACCTCATCGAACCCCTGGGCGAGGCCGGTCGCGCGGTTGAGGAAGGGGCCGTTCATGAGGCCGATGCAGTGCAGTCCGGCGTCCCGCAGCCCCTCGGCCAAGGTCTCAACGTCCTGGGAAAGCCGGGCGCTGCGGCCCTCATCTCCCCGGACCCCGTGGGCAGGCGGGCACAACGAGGTGAACAGCGATGCCATGGCCAGTTCGTTGCGACTGCCCTGGGTGAAGCATCGTTCGAAGAGCGTCCCGTCATTGGCCAACGCGTCGAGGATCGGCGCGGTGGGGCGCGCGTAGCCGTAGGCCCCGAGGTGATCGGCGCGTAGACCGCCGATGGTGATCAGGATCAGATTCTGCACCGGTTGCGTTCCGGGTCGCGACCGCAGCCCGGCGCGGGCGGGTCGGCCGCTGGACCAACGCTCGGCGCCGATGCCTTTGTACGCTGTCAGCGGGATCAGGAGTCCGATGACCAGCAGCGCCACGATCAAACGGCTGCGGGAGATTCGCCCGCTGGGGTAACCGATCACCATGCCGAGCAACGGTTGCAGCAGGTGGGGCGTGAGTTTGACCGCCGCGAGCACTCCCAGGGCCAGCAGCACGGGATAGAGGACCCAGTAGGAAACCGAAAACTGCAGCGCCTGGGTCTCGCGCCGCAGCAACGGCGCGGCGACGAGGACTCCCGCGAGGGCCACGGCGCCGGCGAAGTAGTAGGCGGCATAGACGATCGGACGGCGCTGGACCGAGCGGGTCGCCAGGGCCAAGGACACAAAGATGCTCGCGACCAGCGAGCAGAGCAGGCCTGCACCCAGGTAGAGCGCGATCACCAGGAACCACGGCTTGCCCACCTCGTGAAAACGGGACCAGAACCGGATCAAGGGCTCCAGCAATCCCAGGGCCCCGAGCACCAATCCCGCCAGAAGCATCGAGAGGACTCGGCTGCTCGTCCCGTACGCGCCCATTCTCACCCCCCGCCGTGCGGGCCAACGTCCTGGTCGGAGGATGCTGGCACCGAGCGAAAAACCAATAGCGGATGATATTGGCCCCTTGCGGGGAGTGTCAAGCGCACCCGAGGGTTCGGGTGTTGCGGTTCACCCCAGGGTTGCGGGAGTTGTCCGGTGCCTTGCAGCGGGACGGCTGGCTCGTCATTCAGGGTAGATCTCCTGCGGGAACAGCAGCGGCACGATGCCCTCCAGGAACTGGCGGCGCTTGAGCTGGTGGTGGCTGGCGTAGTGGTCGGCGTGGATCGTGCGCAGGTACGTCTCGAGCGTGTAGAGCTGGATTTCGACGATGAAGGAGTAGGGCTCCTCGCGGTCGCCCCGGGGCAGGTAGAGCACGTCGGCCTCGCACTTGTAGACGCGGTAGCCGGCGCCCGAAAAGCGGTTGAGCTGGTCGCGGTCCTCCGGGCGTCTGAGCGTGTCGACCACGTTGCGGATCTGGAACGGTCCGCCCAGCTCGTCGATCAGCGCCAGCTTCAGGCACTCGACCTGCTCCAGGTCCTCGACGATGAACATGGCGCCGATGATGTCGGGGATCGCGCCGGGGTGGTTGAGGCCGTTGCGAAGCATCTTGCTGACGATCGAGGCGTCCCGGCGCATGGAAAGCTGCGACCACTTCTCGACCGTCTGCAGCCGGTAGACTTGCTGGCCGCGGATGTAGTCGTAAGGCAGGACCTCGCGTTTGGACCGGCAGCTGTAGAAATAGACCTGAATGCGCACCGGCCGGCCGTCCTGGCGGAACTCGAGCTCGCGCACGCGGAACCGCCATACCTCCTGATTGGGCAGCGCTCGGCCGATCCCGTAATCGATGCTCTGACCGTCCGCGGCGATGTTGAAGGCGACGTCGACGTCCTGCTCCGCGACAGCGCGGCTCAGGATGGCCTTCTCCATCCGGTCGGCGAAGAAATCGCGGTGCGCATCGCCGCGCTGGATCGCGCGGGTGTGCGCCACATCGAAGAAAAGATCGGCGAGGTAGAGCTTGCGCCGGGCCTCGTAGGCGAGGCGCGCCGCTTCCCCCCCGAAGGCGATGCCCATCAACCGGCGCAGATCATTGCATTCCCCGACCCGCGGCGCGGGGCGCAGGCGGGTGGCGCGGCGGCGCGGCAGGAGCTGAAGCAACGACTCTAAGTACTTGTCGGCCTCGTTGAGGTAGAAGGCCATCTCCACCAAGTTGGACTGGAAACCACCCTCGGTGCCGCTGGGCCGCAGACGCTTGTTGAGGTGCGTATTGTAGGCCTCGTCGCAGTCGCGGATGAGGCTGTACTGGCGGCTCCAGAGCCGGTGGAGTTCGGGATGGTGGTCGGCAAAAAAGGGGTCGAGGATGGTATGGGCCTGGCGCAGCAACGCGATGGCCGCGTCGTCAGGGCGGTAGCCGTTGGGCCAGTGGTTGCCAGCCATGGTCATTCCCATCGTCGATCCGGCTCTACCTACACCTGGCCGGGCCGCAAGTTCGCGGGCCCGGCCGGGTCCACATTCAGGATAGTCGCTTCCGGGGGTACCCGGACGAGGCCTCAGTCCGCGCGGGCCTAGTACCGGTAGTGTTCCGGCTTGTAGGGCCCCTCGACCGGAACACCGATGTAGTGGGCCTGCTTCTCGCTGAGCGGGGTCAGCTTGACGCCCAACTTCGCCAGGTGCAGCCGCGCCACCTCCTCGTCCAGGCGCTTGGGCAAGAGGTAGACCCCCAGCTTGGGGCGCTTTTCGGCCAGGGCGATCTGCGCCAGGCACTGATTCGTGAAGGAGCTGCTCATCACGAAGGAGGGATGCCCCTGGGCGCAGCCCAGATTGACCAGCCGCCCCTCGGCCAGCAACAGGATCGCGTGACCATCAAGGAAGACGTACTCGGCCACCTGGGGCTTGATCTCACGGCGCTGCATGCCCGGCCAGGCCTGGAGCTGCGCGACCTGGATCTCGTTGTCGAAGTGGCCGATGTTGCAGACGATCGCCTGGTCCTTCATATGGGCCATGTGCTCGGCGGTGATGACATCGCAATTGCCCGTGGCGGTGACGAAGATGTCGCCCTCGGTGATCGCGTCGTCCACGGTCTTGACCTCGAATCCCTCCATGGCCGCCTGCAGCGCGCAGATCGGGTCGATCTCGGTTACGATCACGCGGGCGCCGAATCCGCGCATCGACTGAGCGCAGCCCTTGCCCACATCGCCGTAGCCGCACACCACGACCACCTTGCCGGCCACCATGACGCCGGTGGCGCGCTTGATGCCGTCGGCGAGCGATTCGCGGCAGCCGTAGAGGTTGTCGAACTTCGACTTGGTGACCGAGTCGTTCACGTTGTAGGCCGGGAATAGCAGCGTGCCCTGTTCGAGCCGCTGATAGAGCCGATGCACACCCGTCGTGGTCTCCTCCGACACGCCGATGATTTCAGGCACCGTCCGCGTCCAACGATCCGGGTCCTCGGCGTGGATGCGCTTGAGCATCTGGACGAGCTGGACGGCGTCCTCGCCCTCGACGTGCCAGTCGGGGTAGCGGCCGTGTTGACGGTGGTAGTGCTCGAGCTCGTAGCCCATGTGGGCCATGAGCGTGGCATCGCCGCCGTCATCGAGGAGCAGGTTCGGTCCATGCCCGCCTGGCCAGAGCAGCGCCTGGTGCGTGCACCACCAGTAGTCGACCAGCGTTTCGCCCTTCCAGGCAAAGACCGCCACACCCGCCTTGGCCATGGCCGCCGCGGCGTGGTCCTGCGTCGAGTAGATGTTGCAGCTCGACCAGCGCACGTCGGCGCCCAGGGCGCGCAGCGTTTCGATCAACACCGCCGTCTGGATCGTCATGTGCAGCGAGCCCATGACGCGCAGGTTCTTGAGCGGCTTGCTCGCGCCGTACTTCTCGCGCACCGCCATCAGGCCGGGCATCTCCTTCTCGGCCAGCTCGATCTCCCGGCGCCCCCAATCGGCCAAAGACAGGTCCCGCACCTTGTGATCCAGCGACTTCGCGACAGCCAGTTCGGTCATGACAACCTCGACAAGTTCATGGTTTGCGCTCCTGGGCCTACCCGCGATCGTTCGGGCGCCCATGGGAGCTTGATCTTCCAGGAATCCCTACCGCGCCCTTGCGCGCGCGCATCACGAACAGGGGCAGGAGCGACTCATGCCCCTCCCGAGATCGAACTCTCAGCCGATCGGCGGCGGGCTCAGCCGCCGCGTCGGCAAACCCGGCCCGTAGCGCCAGCTGTGCCAGCAGGTCCGGTTCGAGGCCCAGGCGCAAGTCGGCCTGCTCCTCGCGCAGCCACTCCTCATCGTGGGGCAGGAGGTCGGAGACGACCAGCGTACCGCCGGGCCGCAGGATCCGCGCCAGCTCCGACAAGGTGGCGGCGAGGTCCGACACGTGGTGCAGCACCAGATTGGCGAAGGCCCCGTCGACTTCCTCCGCGGCCAGCGGCAGTCGCTCCAAATCCCCCACGCGAAACTCGACCCGCGCCGCGAGGTTCCGATCCAGCCCTGTCCGCGCCTTCTCCAGCATCGCCGCGGACGGGTCGACCAGGATCACCTTGGCGGCCCGCCGCACCAACTCCTGGGCCATGAACCCGGTGCCGCAGCCGATGTCGGCGAGTACCAGACCATCGCCCAGGAGCAGCGAGAGCGCCTGCTGGCGCAGCCCGCTACCCTCGAAGCGGGGCTCGAAGCTCTCCCAGCGCCCAGCCGCCTCATCGAAGAAGCTCCGCGTGCGTTCCCGTCGGGCGCCCAGAACCCGTTCGAGGCGGGCGCGATCGGCCTCGTCGGGGCCATCCGGGCCCAGCGCCTGCCCCAGCGCCTGGAGCAGCCCTTCGGCCGGACCGCCCTGGGCGAGGGGCTCCAGGCTGCAGAAGGTCCAGGCGCCCTCGCGGCGCACATGCACCAGACCCGCCTCGCGCAGCATCCGCAGGTGGTGCGAGACGCGCGGCTGGGAGATCGCCAACACCTCCGCCAGCTCCCCGACCGCCAGCTCCTCCTGGCCAAGGACGGCGAGGATGCGCAGGCGCAGCGGGTCGGCCATGGCCCTGAGCGCTTCCACCAAACCTTCGGTCATGTGGATAAACGTATCAAGATATCTTGATATGTCAAGCAGAAAGTGTACCCGTGGGCGGAATCTCCGGGGACATCAGGGATTCTGCTCGGCAGGCGTCCGGGCAGACGACAGAAGCCGCCCGGGCAGCTCCAGCTCTTGCCAGCCGTAGAATGCGACCAGACTTTCCGGGTCCACGACCTCGAACTCCGCCACCCGCTCGTCGCGCGCATCCGCGTTGTGATCGGTTACGGTGGCGCGCACGCGGTAGGGACCGGGTTCCAGATTGCCCAGCGCGATCGATCTCAGGATGTGCCACTCTCGCACGCCCCGCTCCTGCAGGACCTGGTCCGGGCCGCTGATCTCGATCGCGTACTCCAGCTCGCCCTGGGGATTGAGCCGCTCGAGCGCCATGACAAGCTCGGCCAATGTACGCCCGTCGCGGGACCCGAGCTGGTAGACCTCGAGGTAGAACGTGAAGCTCTCTTGCGGGAGGTAGAACGGGCAGGCGCGACCGATGAGGCCTTCCGCGCGCAGGTGGTTGCCATAGGCGGTGACCGAATGGCCCATCTCGCGCGCCGATTCCGCCGGCGGCAATGCCACGTAGGACTCAACCGGCAGGATGTCGGAGAGCGCGAGACTGTCGGGCAGGGGAGCCTCCAGCGGTCGCGGTTGTCCGTTGTCGACCCCCAACGCGAGGAGCCGGCCCTCCCGGTCGCGCAGCAGTTCCTGCGCCGCCAGTTTGAGCACGCCATAAGCGACGTGATCCAGCTGCGCCGTCCCGGAGCGGCGCACGAGCCGGCGGCGCTCGGGCAGGAGGATTTCGTGATCCAGGCTGATCGCCAACTCCCGATCAAGCATCCAGCCCTGCTCTTCCAGTCGATAGAGCGCGGCCCGCATGTCGATCGACCCGGCGAATTGAAGGCCGCTCAGCGGGTAGCGCACGGCGTAGTCGGGCAGATAGGTATCGAAACAGACCGCCAGCGCCAAGCTCCCGTCGGGATCGCGGAAGTGGGCGACGCGGGAGTGGAAGGGATAGGCCTGGCCGCCGAAGTCCAGGTCGAAAGCGAAGCGCGGGTAGCGGCTGCTCGTCAAGCTGTCGATCGCCACGAAGCGCGAGCCGCTGCCCCCGTCCTGGAACAGGATCGTGTCGGGCCGGGCCTCGAACGGCCCCGGCATCCGATAGGCGAATCGCCACGAACGATCCACGCCGGCATGGATGAACGGGTTGTCCTTGGCGGCCTGCTTGAGCTGCCCCGCCTGGGAGATCCACGCTCGCGGCCAGCCGAAGCGCAAGATGGCCCGCCCGGGTGGGCTCAACGGCCCGGGTACCGCCGGGTCGACCCCGGTCAGGGTCAGGTAGGCCTCGGCCACGCGCCGGCGGTACTCGATGCGGTGTTCCAGCAGCCGCGGGGTCGCCTGGATCGGGTCTTCGGAGGTCCAGAAGGCATCGAGGAAGGCCAACCGGTCGTGCGACCGGTCGAAGCGCAGGCGGTCCTCATCGGTCCACAGGTCCCAGGGCACGCACATCCAGGCCACCAGATCGTGCAACGCCGGCTCTTGCGCGGCCCAGGTCAGCGCCGCGCCGAAGCACTGGTTGGCCCGTTCGAATTCGAGTTCGCGGACATCGCAGATTCCCAGCAACATGAGCCCGAGCGCGGCGGCCTGGCGGTCGCTGGCATGGTCGCGACCGCGTTGGAACGTCTCGGCGGCGTGAACGCGCAGCGAATCGGTTTCATCCGCCAGATAGTGCAGGCGGGCGAGCTCGAGGCACAGCCAGGCCGGTGCCTGTCGCCAGCCCCCGTTGTGCCGGGCGATTTCAGCGCACACGGCCAACGCAGAATCGAGCTGGGCCCGTTCCCGGGTCACGACCCAGTTGCGAGCCCGGCGCCGCAGGAGCTGCAGCGAAATCAGGTCGTGGTAACCGCTCTGACGCAGGTGGTCCCGCAGGAGGTTGGTGCCATCGGCCGTGAATCCGGCCAGGTCGTAGTAGCCCGCGAGCAAGAGCACGAGGACCGGATTGCCGGGATCCCACTCGAGTGCCCGGCGCAACCGATGGGCACCCGCCACCCGGTCGTTGATCTCGCCGGTTTGCATCAGCGCCAAGCCCCAGCGCATCTCGAGCGCCGCGGCCCGGCGAAAGCGCTCCGCCTCGTCCGGGGAGAGGGTTCCCATGCGCTGGCGCAGCACGGAACCGCCAGCCAGACCCAGCGCGTCCATCTCCGCCCGGATCGCCTCGCGCTCCTGAGCCAGCTCGAGATCGGTCCAGCCCGGCGCCGCCCCATGCAGTTGGGCGATGCGGGTGAAGATGTGGTCGATCTGCGCCAGGGCCGAGGGGGGGCGGCGGGCGGCCAGCTCGAGCAGATCCTGGGCGGGGTACCACCCGGGCGCCGCGACGCCCGTCAGGCCCCGCGCTTCGGGGTCCATCATGGGACGAACGGGGGCGTAGGGCTGGCGGCTTCCTCCGCAGGAGGTGAGGCCGATCAGGATGGCCAGAGCGGCGAGGCGCAGCGAGATCGTCGGGAGCGCCCCGCTCAGGGAGGTTCGCGGCACCGCGGCCCGCGCGGCTGATCTGCCGGTCTCCAGCTGGGGCACACCACGTGGGATCATGCTGTGCGTTTTTCTCCTCACTGGCTGGCGCTGGGCAGCCCACCCGCGTGCCCGCGCTTGGCTCCCCGACAGGCGCGTGACCCTCAGAATACCACGAGCGCCTGGCCCAGCGGGAACTCGCCCTCGATCTGGCTGAGTCCAGGCCGAGGCACGACGCCGCGGAAGAGGCCGGCGGGGTCCCGCTGCCCGGGTTCCCGCGCGAGGCGATCCACGGCCGGACGGCGACTTTGTCTCGAACGCCCCAGCCATTGCTTCCGTCGTACGCATGGACGCGGACGGCGAGATTGACCCGCGCACGGGCCGCGTCGCCCGGAGGAGTCATCGCAGAAGGGAGGGTGCAATGCTTGCGAACTCTGTACGTCTGGGTGGGAGAGCCGTGGCTGCGCTGGTAGCGCTGGTTGCGTTGATCGGTTGGGTGGGCATGCTGCCGGCGTCCGCTCAGGAGCCGCAGAAGAAGCTACAGCGCGAGATCGGCATGATGGAGGAGATCATCAGCGACATGCTGATCGATAGCCCCTACTGGCTGGTCAGCTCAGGGGGGCCGAATCAAGGAGTCTATCTCCCCGGCTATGGCGTCATCTTCAGCTGGGAAGCCTCGCTGACCAGCGGCAAGTGGTCCGGTGACAGCTGGTCGCTGCTCCGCGGACTGGGCATCCGCAAGCACAGAGACCGTGTGATCCTCGATTGGGACGACGAGGACTGGGACGACGATGAGGACAAGGATGACGACGACGCCTACGATCGCTGGCGCTCGAATCGCAAGAAGCGCGACGATCGCTGCTACGCCCGTGGGAAAGAGGAGCTGCGCGAGGTGCTCACCGACGCCGGCGAGATGCTGTCGCAACTGAACGATAACGACTGGGTGGTGCTCGCCGTGGCGCTGGACGACCATCGCTACTTCCGGCGCCACAAGCTCGGGCAAATGGTGATGCGGGCCAAGATGAGCGATCTGCGCGCCCGCGAGGCAGGCAGCATCACCGCCGAGCAGCTGGCGACGCGGATCGTCGAAGAAGAACACTAATCCCCCTCCCAAGACCAGGCCGGCGGGCCGACTGCGGGTTCTCGAGCCTCCGACCCGCATCCGGCCGCCGGCGCTTGGTCGCCTGCCACCGGCTGGCTCCCGACTTGGCGTCTGCTTCCAACCTGCCATCAGCCGACTTCGCGTCTGCCGCTTGCCCGGGCGACTGCCGGAGTGGGACAATCATTCCTGGAAGCAGAGTTCATGCCCATCCCACCACCGCGCAAGCAACAGGAGGCGCCATGCACCGCAGTCTTGGATTCACCCTGAGTATCCTCGCGTTGGGAGCCTGCGCCTTGGCAAGCCAGGCGTGGGCCGGTGATTGGACCAACTCCGGCGGCAACGCCGGACGCAACGGGCTGTCGGAGGAGCGCGGTCCCACGGCGGATGAGCTGCTCTGGTCGGGCGGACGCAGCTCGCTGATCGCGTGGCATCCGGTGATCGAAGGCGACCGGGTCTTCATGGTGCGCCAGCTCCGCTGGCCCTATCAGCAGCCCAATGACGCCTACATCGTCGCCATGAATCTCACCGACGGACAGGAGGAATGGGCCGTCGAGTTGCCCTACTACACCGACGACTGGACGCCGTGGGTGGGGGGCGTGCGCGACGGACGAGTCTACTGCTCGCGCTCGGGCAACGGCGCCTCGGTCTGGGCCCACCTCTACTGCCTGGACGCCGCGACCGGAGACACGATCTGGATCTCGGACGTCGAACAGAGCGCCGGGTCCTACGACGGGATGGTCTTCGCCGAGAATGGCGATCCGATCGTGGGATCGTTCATGGACATCTGGCGCTTCGATGCCCAGGACGGCTCGACCGTCTGGCACGCCGCCCGCGTCGGCTCGGTCAGCGGCACCTGCGGCGGGGCGCTCTACGGCAACGCCTTCTACGTGGCGGATGTCGCCGGCGGCGGCCACATCCTGGTGCGCTACGATGCCGCGACCGGGCAGCGCCTGTATCAGAGCCCGATCATGCCGGGCTTCACGATCCAGACAACCCCCATGGTCGGGCCCGACGGGACCGTCTACCTCGCCCGCACGCAGAACAACCCCGCGGTGGACTTCTTCTATGCCTTCACCGACGACGGCCTGCAGTTCATCGAGAAGTGGCACGTCCCGACGATCTCAGGCGCGGCCGGTGAGTGCGGCGTCGGGCCCGACGGGTCGGTCTACATCATGATCGCCGGGCCGCGCCTGGCGCGCCTGGATCCCGCCACCGGCGCCGTGCTCAACCAGACCGACGTCATCAGCGGCTACTCCGCGCCCCGCATGGCGATCGACGCCGACGGGCGCGTCTACTTCTCGAACAGCGGCTTCAGCGGCGGGAGACTCTATGTCTACGAGGCCGACTTGACGCCGATCTGGAGCGTCGCGGTCACCAACATCAACATCGGCGGGCCCTCGCTGGGCCACACCGGGACGCTGGTCGTGTGTGGCGTCGGCACCGATGTGCGCGCGTATCGGACTGTCGATCCGGCCGCGCTGCCGGAGGCGTTGGCCGGGGAGCCGGGGGATCTACGCTTGGCCATCGGTCCGAATCCGTGCCACGGACAGACTGCGATCAAGTTCGCGCTCGCCGAGGCCGGACCGGTCAGACTCGGCATCTACGCGGTCGACGGCCGGCTGGTGGGCCTGCTCGCCGACGGTGCGGCGCGCGCGGCGGGCGAGCACGTCGTGACCTGGCAGGCGCGCGGCGCGCAGGGGGGCGACCTGCCCGCCGGGACCTACTGGTGCCGGCTGGAGAGCAGAGGCCGCAGCCTGACACAACGGCTGCTGGTGGCGCGGTAGGCCATCCGGGCGGGCCGCCGAGCCTAGCGGTTCACCTTGTACACCGTGTCGATCACCGTCCCGTCGACCCACTTGATCGCCGCGACCGGGTGATCGCGATCGACGTCAGGCGGTTCCGGGCGCCCGCACATCTTCAGGCCGATCTCGTAGAGCTCCTCGATCGTCGTCAGCGGCAGCCCCGAGCCCTTGAGGCGCTCGAGGATCGCCGGTCCGTTGCGGTGCCTGGGGTTGACCGCGATGCCTCGCTCGGTGATCACCACCGTGATGAGCTCGCCCGGCGCGCAGACAGTGGTGACCTGCTCCATCACGATCGGGATGCGGCCGCGGAAGAGCGGAAACGCCAGGATCGAGCACTCGCCGAAGAGCGTGTTCTGCCAGCCTCCGATGCCGTGTAGCAGGTAACCGTCGGAGTGGGTCACGACATTGGCCTGGAAGTTGGTATCGACCTCCGTAGCCCCCAGCACCGCCGTGGCGATGTAGGGCGCCCAGTTGCCCTTGCCGTGGTAGTTGTAGCTCGTGAAGGGCGTCGTCGGCACGTGGCGGGGATGTTCGCCAATCGATTCGACGCCGGCCAGATCGAAGGTCTGACCATCCAGGATGGCGCCGATCAACCCCTCGTTGAGCATGTCGACCAGCACCTTGGTTGATCCGCCGCGGGCGAAGGGGGCGCGCAAGTTCTTCGCACGCATGCGCTCGGCGATGAAGATGATCGCCGCCAGCGAGATGCCGCCGGCGCCCGCCTGGAAGGGCTGGCCCAGGTAGCCGGCCGCCTCGATGAAATCCGCGACGTACTTCGAGATCAAAAGGCGCGTCGGGCTCTTGGTCAGCTCGGTCGTCCCCGAGACGATCTTGGTCGGATCACCGATCTTCGGCACCTCGACAACCACATCGACGCTCATGCCCTGGATCTCCCACGGAATGCAGGGCAGCTCGACGAGGTTGTCGGTGACGACGATGACGTTATCGGCGTACTCCGAGTCGGCGAGGGCGAACCCCAGCGAGCCGCAGGCCGAGGGGCCGTAGGCGCCGGTCGCATTGCCCATCATGTCGGCCGAGGGGGCGGGGACGATGCCGATGTCGATGTGCAGGTCACCGTCCTGGATCGCCTGGTAACGCCCGCCGTGCGAGCGCAGGATGGCCGTGCCCTTCATCTTACCTTCGCTGCAGTACTTCCCGATCGGGCCGTTCATCGAGCCTTCGATGTGGTGGATGACCCCGCTGTCCAAGTGCTTGATCAGCGGCTCGTGGCACGGGAAGAGCGCCGAGGGAGCGAAGACGATGTCTTTCACGCCCATCTCCGCGATCGCGTCGAAGAGCGGCACCGCGATCATGTCGCCGTTGCGCATGTGGTGGTGCATGCCGATCGTCATGCCGTCACGCAGCCCGACCTTCTCGAGCGCGGCGCGCAGGTTCGGCACGCGCTTGTCGAGCGGGTAGTGGTGGCAGGCGCGAATCGGGGTGCCCACGGTGCGGCCCGTGGGCTCGAACTTGGCCACACCCAGGAAGGGGGTCTGGGGCTTGCCGTTGATCTCCTGGGGGACGAGGCGCCCCACCGCGTTCTTCACCATCTCGGCCACGGATCAACCCTCCTTCTTCGGCGCCAGGGCCGCTACATCGATGCCCATCTCGGCCGCCACGCGCAGGAGGCGCAGCGCCCGAGCCACCACCGGCGGGTCCACCATCTTGGTGCCCAGGCTGATCACGCCCGAGCCGTTGCGCTCAGCCTCTTCCATGGCGCCCTTGACGTTGAGCGCGTGGACGAGATCCGCCTCCTTCGGCCGGAAGGCTTCGTGGATCACCGCGATCTGCCGGGGATGGATGCAGCCCTTGCCTTCGAAGCCGAGTGAGATCGCCTCGAGGACGCTGGCGCGCAACCCCTCGGCGTTCTCGACATCGGAGAAGACCGTGTCGATCGGCTGCACGCCCGCGGCCCGCGCACCCAGGACGACCAGCGAGCGGGCGACGAAGCTCTCGCGCCCATCGACGGTGCGCTCAGCCTGGACGTCGCGCGTGAAATCCTCGGCGCCAAAGGCCAGCGCCGCCACGCGCTCGTGGGCCGCGCCGATCTGCTCGGCGTGGAGCACGCCCTTGGCGCTCTCGAGGATCGGCATCAGCCAGATCGGGTCGGTGATGCGATGGCGCGTGGCGATCTGATCACAGGCGTTGACGACCTCGGTGACGTCGCTGGCCTTCTCGGCTTTGGGGATCAGGATCAGGTTCACGCCGTGCGGGACGATGGCGGGCAGGTCCTGCAAGCCCGCCGGGGTGGGATTGATCCGCACCATGCGCTCCGCGGATCCGAAATCGATCGCCCGCAGCGCATTGCGAACCAGAATCCGGGCGGTGTCCTTCTCCGCCGGAGAGACCGAGTCCTCCAGGTCCAGGATCACCCCGTCGGGGCCGAAGAGCCCGGCGTTGAGCATCAGGTCCGGGTTGACGCCCGGCAGGTAGAGCCTTGAGCGGCGCATCCGATCGCGCGCCGTCGGCCGGGCCGGAGATGCGATCTCGGGTAGGACCTCGCCGGTCAGATCCGGATAGAGCCGTTTGGCCGCGGCCTCGACGCGCGCCATGATCACCCAGTCGAAGGCGGCCCGATCGTTGACGAATACGTGGGTGTGCTTGACGCCCAGTTTCTCGAGCGTCATCCGGGTGACCTCATGGATCCGTTTCCCGAAAAGATGCAGCGCTGAGCTCTCGATCTGGATCTCGTTCTCGGGCGGACCCCCTGGAGTCATCGTGACCATGAGATCCGACTTCGCATCTCGCCTTCCGGCCGAGGCCTGCTCCGGCATGGTTCCTCCCTCGCTGTGGACACCGCGGGTCGCCTGGGCCGCGGTTGGCTGGCGCCGCGGGGGTCAACCACCTGCCCGCCGCGCCGCGAACCTGGAAGCATAGGAGATCCGCCGCGGCCCCGTCCAGTCCCAGCGGGAATGGCGGCCGGCGGGCCGTCGAATCCTCTAGGCCAGGGCGCCAGGTCGGTTCGGGGCGCACGCCGCGCAAGGGCTGCTGGAAATTGCTGCAATCGTTGCCGGCCTGCGTTTAGAATGCCTAGACTATGGATCCGGCCTCCGGGGGAAGCGCCGCGGATGCCGCCCTGTGGCAGCGTGACGCTCCGAGCATCGGTTCCGCTCCGTGGGGTCATGGATGGGTTCCAGGAGGGCAGTTGCGATGAAGGCGACCTTTCGCGGTGGCCAGGCGCTGAGCCGCCGGCCCGCGGGCTGTGACTTGGGTTGGGGGCTGGCCGTGGTCCTGGCCCTAGGCGCGTTGTGGGCGGCACCGGTCGCTGCTCAGGATGTCGATTGGGAGGGCCTGTCTGAGCGCTTCGTGTTCGAGGACCCCCCGGGCCTCATGGCCGCCAGCGAGACACAAACCTCCCCCTCGGTCGCCTGCGACACCACGCTGGCCGGAGAAGCCTGGGTGGTCTGGGAGGAATACCGCCTGGGAGACGCCGACATCTTCGGCGCCCGCCTGACTTCTGAGGGTGTGGTGCGCGACTCCAGCGGATTCCCGATCGCCATCGGTCCCGACCGCCAGACGACCCCGCGCATCGCGGCCGGCGGGGGCACCTTCCTCGCCGTGTGGCAGGCCACGGATCCGGAGCAGACCTCCTGGCGCATCGAGGGCCTGCGACTCAGTCCGGAGGGCACTACGCTCGACGCGAGTCCGCTCTTGATCACCCGGTCGTCGTACCCTCTGCAGGATATCGATCTGGCCTTCGGGGCCGGCCAGTTCATGGTCATCTGGTCCGACACCCTCGGAGGCACCTATACAACGCGCGGCGTGCGAGTCTCTGCTGGCGATGGAGAGGTCCTGGACGAGAGCGCCATGGCGCTCACCGCGGAGGGCGCTCAGCAGAGTGGGGCCGCGATTGCGTTCGACGGAGAGAACTACCTGCTGGCTTACTCCCGCCAGGTTGCCGTCCACGCCGACACGACGGTGGGCGAGATCGCCGGCCGCTTCGTGAGTGCTGCGGGCGAACCCTTCCCGGAGACTTTCCAGATCGAGCCCGTCACGTCGCCCGTCATCACCACGAGCGACGATGCTCCCATGCTGGCCTTCTCGGGTGAACGCTATCTCGCCGCCTGGCCATCCCGCGTGTACGTTGAGACGGCGACCTCGAACCGGCGAATGTATGCGCGCACCGTGTCGCGCGACGGCACCTGCTCGGACCGCACCGTGGTCGCGCAGGACTTGCGCACGCGCGAGTCGCGCCGCATCGCCGCCAATGCGGACGGATTCGAACTCACCTGGGTTACCCAGCTGGGACAGAACACCACCTACTATGGCGTGCACGTGGATTCCGTGGGTGCCAGCGTGACCTCGGAGTCCAGCCTCATCCCCCTGGTCGGCAACCGCGGCGTGGAAAACCCGGGCGGCTGCGGCATCGTGTGGAACGGGACGCGGTTTGTGTTCGTGGCGGCGGTCCAGTACCTCGCTGTGTCGGGGGACGATCAGGATATCCGGGTATCCTTGCTGGACACTACCGGCGCAGTGTTGTCGGGCCCGGCGGTCCTCACCCGGGCGGCTCCCATGCAGGTGCCTCGGGCGGTCGCGTATGACGGCAGCCGGTACTTCATCGTGTGGGACGAGCAGGTTACGGGGGGGTGGCAGGTGCGCGGCGCGTTCGTCACCGAGGAGGGCACCATGGCCGGCGAGCCCTTCACGGTGTTGTCGGAGACTCGGTTGCAGCCGTGGGACCCAGCCCTTGCCACCGGGAACGGCAGCTTTGTTCTCGCCTGGATCGAGAGCGAGACGCAGAGTCTGTACGCGGCCAGGTTCGACGCCTCCGGCCAACCCTTCGGGTCGCGACTGCAAGTGAACACCCTTGCCTCGGGCCGCCCGGCGGTGGGTTGGGATGGTGAGCAGTTTGCCTTGGCCTGGAAGCAGGAATCCTCCGGCGCAGGCATCTTCATGGGTCGCCTCAGGCTGGACGAGAACGGGCTCGCCGCGGCCACCTACGACGTGATGTTGCCCGACAGCACCATCGCCGTCAGATCGTCGGTTCAGCTCTACGCGGGGACCTCCTCCGACCCCGGCCTGGTCTGCTCGGGAGAGAATTGCCTCGTTGTCTGGAGCCGCAAGGGATTCGGCGTCTACGGCGTCCTGGTCGCGGACTCGGGCTGGGACGTCCCGCTGCTGCCGACGCAGATCGCCCCCGGGGCGGACTCGGGTGTGCCGCGCGGCGTGTTCGACGGCGCGAACTACTTCCTGGCCTGGTCCGACCATCCGGAGGTCTACGCGGCCCGCCTGCGCCGCGACGGCGTTCTGCTCGATCCGGGTCGAATCCCGCTCGACCTGGAGAGCCAGACGGTGGACCGGCCATCCGTTGCGACGGACGGCTCCAACCGATTGGCCGTTTGGCGCACCACGGAGAACAGCCGTTGGGTCCTGCGCGGCAGTCGCCACGGCGCCGACGGGCTGGCGGTGGCCGGCGACGAAGCCTTCGCCGGTCTGGAGCTGTCGGTGCGCTGGCCCGTGATCGTCAAGGGGCCGAGTGGACAGGCGCTGTTCGTCTACTCGTCCTACAGCCCCGACTCGGAGCACGGTTCGCTGCGCCTCTACGGCAAGCTCTGGCAGCAGCAGCCGCCCAGCATCGACATCGCCATCCACCAGAATCCGGGGGTCACGTCGGACATCAACGTCCTCGCCACCCCTTCGGAGTATGTTCCCGCCGGGCAGCTCACGATCCGGGCCAATGGGACGCCGATCGACGTGCACCTGGTCGACGGGACCCACAACCTGTATGCGGGTTGGTATCAGGCCCGCGCTACCGAGGTGGTGTCGGTCGTGGCGACGGTCGGCGATTCGGCTGGCAACGTCACTCGCGCCGAGCGTTCCTTCGGCATCGGTGAGATCACGCCGAATGACGGCGGTTCTCTCGCCGGCCCCAACGGCGTGCTGGCGCTGACCTGTCCCCCGCGGGCCCTCGAGGCTAGCAGCTATGTGATGATTCTCCCGGATAGGGAGCGAGCGACCAACCCGGGCACGATGGGATTCTTGCTCTCGCCAGCCGAGCTGGAGTTGCGGGCCGCGGCCGCGCTCGCGGTGCTTGTTCCTGACTGTCCGTCCGAGCTCGATCCGACCGCGAGCCTTCCCATCCTGGAGCGCAAGACGGTGACAGGCTGGAAGCATGTCCCGGCGGGTTGGAGCGCTTCAGCGGGCAGACTCAGCGCGGCAATCACGCGTCTGGGTATCTTCCGGGTGCGCTGGGTGGCGGCCGCGGATGCGCCCGGCGCGACCCTGGCGCTGTCGCTGGGACCGGCTCCGTGGCGGACCGACTTGACCCTGCGCTATCGGTTGCCCGAGTCGGGGCCGGTGCGACTCGTGGTCTTCGATGCGGCCGGCCGTCTGGTGGCCACGCTGGTCGACGGCTTCCAGGAGGGCGGCCGCGAGCACGCGGTGCTGTGGAACGGGATGACCGCGGGCGGCGGCCAGGCGGGGTCGGGCGTCTACTTCGCCCAGCTGCGCTATGGCGGGCGGACCGTGACGCGGCGATCCATTCGAGTGCAATAGCGGCGGGCTGGCCAACCGAGGCAAGGGCCCCTTCAATTGGCGATTGGAAGGGAGGGATCGAGGGCGATGCGGCAGGTCCAGAGCGAGATCCGGCGTGCGATGCCCGCGGGCGTCGCCGTGCTGCGCCAGTTCGGGTGGGCGGGGCTCATCCTGTTGCTGGCGGTGGGGCTCATGGTCAGCTCGTGCGGCGATGACGACGACGACAAGCAGGGCGGCGGAGGCGGTGGGCCCACCGGGCCCGATTACACCGCGCAGGAACTGAACGAAATGGGGTGGGCCAGTTTCACCCTGGGCGACTACTACGATGCCTGGAGTGACTTCACGCAATCCGTGGCCAAGGACGCCGCGCTCCACGAAGCCCACCTCGGGCTCGGCTGGGCCCAGGCCTATACGGGCCGGCATGCCGACGCCGCGACCACGTTCCAGGACCTGATCGCGGGCGGTCACTTGACGGACGACGCCCATGCAGGTCTGGCCGCGACGGTGCTGTTCACCGATCCCGAGGCGGCCGAAGCTGCCGCTCAGCAGGTGCTGAACGCCGATCCGGATTATGTGTTCTCCCGCCGGCCGACGTTTGACTACCGCGACCTCTTCGTAATCCTGGCCGAGGCCTACTTCATGCAGCAGCGCTACCAGTTGGCGCAGGTCACTGCGGAGACGGTCGGGGCGGCCGAGGGCTTGCCCCCCAGCGGGCTTGATCCCCAGCTCCCCGGGACCTGGGTGGTGGACGGGGTCCCCTACACCACGTACCCGGCGGCGCTGGCGGCGGTGATTCAGAATCTGAGCTTGCTGCTGGCCTCCCACGTACCAGGGTAGCGAAGCCGCTCCCTCCCGGGGAACGAACCCGATCGGGCCCATGGGGGTACGACGGGCCATGGTCCGTAACAGCTACAAGCGCGAAGACGTCTTTGTCTGCCGCCATGAAGCCCACGAGGGCTTCCGCCATCGCGTCTCGGCGTACCACGTGCTACGCGAGAAGCGGTGCCACCCTGGTGGCTGCCTCGAATTCCTGTGGAAGTGCAAGCTGCTCGGCAAGGGCGGCACTTGCCCGAAGGGCTATCAGCATGTGGGCAACAACTGCACCCAGTGCCGGCACTATGACGAGGAGAAGATCCATCGCTACCCCGAGGTGGTCCTGCCGCCGGGGGCGTACCGTGACTTCCAGGAGGCTTGTCGCCGCTTCGACGAGTGGCTCGAGGATCACGAGGGCCGGTTGCTCGAAGCCGGCGGGCGTGTCACGTGCATTCGCCCGCACCTGATACGCCGCGTTGACGGACGCCGCAGCTCGCTCGTGCTGCGTGGCTTCCTCCTGCGGCTCGAGCCAGCCTACGTCGGGCGTGATGGTCTGGAAGACGCCTTCTACCTGCGCATCGGGCGCGACCAGCAGCAGCGCCAGCGGATCGCCGTGGGCGATGAGATCGAGGCTCTGGTTCGCATCGTCCTGGATCGCGGCCGCCTGGTGGGCACCTCCGCGCGGCGCCTCCGCATCGAGACCAGGTCCGGCGCCCGCCCGTTCTCGTGGCATGCGGCGCTGCTCGATCGGGCCACAGCGGTGACCGTACCTGGCCAACCAGCCCGCTGTCTGAGCTGCGACCGGGGGGTGCTCATCGACGTCGAGCAGATGGGTGATCGACGGGGTGGGCCGCGCCGCGAGGTTCTGTGTCTCGAGGGCATCGGCCGCCCCCACGAGTGCCCCTACGAGGTCTTGGAGCACGAGCGGATCTCTGGGGAGTGCAGTTCCCTCGCGGGAACGCAACTTGGCTCTCCGGGGGGCGTAGAACGTGGTATCAGCAGGCGTGGCCCGGACGATCGGGCCCTAACGGGAAGGTGAGTAGGGTCATGACCCGTAACTCATTGCCCAGCATAAGACTCGGGGCAGCTTGCCGCGAGCTCACCGCGGGCCGCGCCGCGCAGCGGCCGGCCGCAGGCCGCCGGTGCTGGGCGCGGATCCCCGGGGTCGGGCTGTTGACAGCCGGGGTGCTGCTGAGTGTTGTTTCGACCTGCTGTGTGTCCGTCGCCCGGGGCCAGGGGCCGGTGCTCGCGGCCATCAAGGAGATCGACCATGCCGGCCTCTACAGCGAAAGATTCACGCTGAAGCGTGACGCGCGCGTGGCGATTGAAGCGGTAGGCAGCGGCTGGCCCGATGAGAAACTCCTCTTCAGCTACGCCTGGCTGCTCAATCTGTCCGATCGCACCGTTGCCTGGAAGATGGATTATGACAACGTCGATGCGGACCGCGACGACAATGTCAGCGCAACGGGCGAGATGCTCCTGCCCGCCGGCGAGTATGCCCTCTACTTCTCCGCCCTGGGTGGCTTTTTCCCGATCAAGAAGGAGATCAAGCTGCTCAAGCTGTTTCAGCTGGGCACGTTCAATGTGCACGGCGGCACGCAAGTCGCGTGGGATCGCTACGGCAGGCCCGCCAAGTGGAAGGCGGTGGTGCGGGCGGTGGAGCCGGGTTTCCGCGATGAGGACTTCGTGCCCAATGCCCCACGGCAGATGCCCGCGGCGCTGGTTGCATTCCGCGAGGCGGGTTCGGGTGAGCTCTTCCAGGCGGCGCTGGACGTGCGCCAGAAGACACGCGTGCGGATCCTGGCATTGGGCGAGTACGTCGCGCGCGAGCAGGGTTTTGCCGACGGGGCGTGGATCGAGGATCTGGACGTCTGCGAGCGAGCGTGGGAGATGTCCCTGCGCAATACCGAACCGGCCGGCGGGGCCACGAAGAACCGCGTCTTCGACGGTATCGTCGAACTGGCCCCCGGTCGCTACGGGCTCTACTTTGCCACGGACGACTCGCACGCTTTCGGCGACTGGAATGCGCCACCGCCCTACGATCCGGAGTCCTGGGGCGTCACGCTCATGCCGATCGGACCGTTGCCCGCGGGTGCCGTGAGCGTCGCCAGCCATCCTCCCGAGGAGAACCTGCTGGTCAAGATCGACCGGGTGGGGGATCGGGAATTGCACCGCATGGGGTTCGAGCTGCGACGCGCGGCCGATCTCTGCGTCCGCGGCTTCGGGGAGTGGGGCCACAACCAGGCGAGCTTTGTCGACTACGGTTGGATCGAGAATGCGCAGACCCTCGCTCGGGTGTGGACCATGCAGGACAGCAAGGGAATCTGGGCGGGCGGAGAATCGCGCAACCGCGTCGTTCAGGACCGGGTCCATCTCCCGGCCGGCAGCTACTACTTGTGCTACCTCTCCGACTACGCGCATGCCTACCCGCGTTGGTCGAAGGCGCCCCCCTACGATCCGCGCGCCTGGGGGATCTCCCTGCGCGGTCTGGGCCGGGATTTCGATGCTGCGGCGGTCCGGGTCTTCGAGGAAGCCGACGGCCCGGTGACGATCGTGCGACTGGCGCCCGTGGGGGACGATGCGCGCGAGCACGTCTCCTTCGCTGTCTCCGAGCCGACGCGTGTCAAAGTCATCGCCGTGGGCGAAGGCGAGCGCGATGAGATGTTCGACTACGCGTGGCTCACCCGCAAGGACAGCGGCACGATCATCTGGAAGATGGAGTACGCCGATTCATCTCCGGCTGGCGGGGCGAAGAAGAATCGCCGGGTGGAGGTGTTCGTGACGCTGGAGCCCGGCGAGTACACGCTCCACTATCGCTCGGACGGATCCCATTCGATCGACGGGTGGAACGATGACCCGCCGGAGGAACCCCAGTACTGGGGCGTGACGCTGCTCGAGTGGACGGCCGGCCGAGGTGCGGAGTCCCGGTAGGCGAGCGGTTCCTTTCCCCACCCGGCCCGCGCCGTATCGCCCGCGGGCCGGGCTGGCATCCGAGCGACCAGCCGCCACCCACCACCCGCCACGGCGGGCACCAGCCGCCACCCACCCCCGCCGCTCGAGAAGCCTGTTGCACAGCGGCGCAACTCGTGGAACTCTAGCTGCTTCCCGGCGAGGTTTCGCGGAATGGTTTCGGTGCTTGTGCGCCGCCCTGATCGCTGGGCCACGGCGCAGCCGCGGTCCGGTCGACCGGGCGGGCGCCGAAGGGGTCTCGAACATGCAGGTGTTGATCGTGGCCGGTGATGCCTACGCCGGCTTCCTGGGCAGGCAGCAGCGCTTCGCGCTGGGTCTGGCCGAGCGCGGCCACGAGGTGGTCTACATCGATCCTCCCCTCGGTCCCGGGCGGCCGGAGGCATCTGGGCTCAACGAGGCCGCCCCGCGACTGCGCGTCGCGGGGCTCGCCGGGCACGCAGGCGCGCAGGGGGTTCGCACCGACACGACGCTGGAGACCTGGGAAGCCTGGGGCGATGCCGTCCAGAAGGTGATCCAGGAGCTGGCCGTGGGTCCACCATCAGCGATCAAGCCCTTCGTGCCCGATGCGGTGCTCGTCTATCATCCGGCGCTCCTCGCGCCCACCCGCGCCAGCATCCGCGGGGCGCTCGTGTTCGACTGCCTGGATGACGCGCCCAGCCTGGCCCCTTCGCGCCCGCTCGCCGATGCCCTCCGCGCGGCGCTGGAGCGCGGTCTGCCCCACGTGGATGGCATGTTGGTGGTGAACCGCTATCTGCTCGAGTCGTGGGGCCGCCTGCTGCCCGAGCACGCGGCCAGCGCAATCTTGGAGCACGGCGTCGACATGAAGCTCTTTCGGCCGCTCGATCCCGAACGCAAAGCAGCGACCCGCCGTGCGCTCGAGCTGGCGCCCGATCGCCGATTGATCGGCTACCTCGGGCGCGTCGACGAGCGTTTGAGCTACGAAGATCTCATGACCCTGCTGGCCGTCGACGAGCGCGCGGTCATTCTGTTCGTGGGCGAGGTGAGTCCCGCGGGCCGTGACATCTTCCAGCGACTTGACCCGCGGCGCGTGCTGCCCGTGGGCCCGGTGCGATCCGACCGGGCTGCTGAGCTGGTGGCCGCCGCCGACGTGCTGATCTTCCCCTTCCGGCGCGAACCGCACCTGGAATTCGTTCGCGGGCTGAAGCTCTACGAATACCTCGCCACGGGTCTGCCGGTCCTGGCCACGTTCCGCCGCACCCTGAAGGTCTTCCGCGATGTGATCTACCTTTATACAACGCGCGAGGAACTGGAAGATGGCTACCGAGCGGCCGTGGCCGAGCCGGTCGGGGCCCCGGCCCGCGCGCAGCGCATCGATCTGGCCCGGGCGGCCGACTGGGACAACCGGATCGGTGAGCTGGCGGCGTTCCTGGAGCCGCTGGCGCGGTCGCCGCGCCGCTAGATCACCCGCAGCCAGAGCCCCAGCAGCTCCTCGATCCTGCCCACCAGCAGCGCAATCCGGCCCATCACCGTGTAGCCGAAGCCCGCCCCGAAGGTGACCATCAGCACCCAGACACCCAGGCGCGAGAAACGCCCGAAGGCGCCGGTGTGGGCCTTCGAGAAGTAGAAGTAGCAGAGCGCCGCCAGCACCGCGACGACCATGACCAGGTCCCAGAACAGGCGCTCGAAGTTGAACGATCCCTGGCCCAGGCCAGCGACGGAGACCAGGGTCGACTGGGTCTGCACCATGAAGTCGGCGGTTAGAAAGGCGATCAGACGCAGACCGGCCGTGGTCCCGAGGATGAAGGCCAAGGCCCAGCGGCTCAGGTGCCCGCCCTTGGGCGACAGCCGCATCAGCAGCAGAACACCGAACACGAGCGGCACGAGGTAGACGGGATTGGCTCGCTGCGTCGCGAGGCCCGAGAGGAACCACTGGCTGGCCAACTTCGGCGCGAGCTTGCCGAAGAGGTTCGGCACCAGGGTGGACCAGAAGCCCATCACCATCCAGTAAGCGGCCGAAACGCCGACGAAGAGGTGCTCGGCGAAGCGGTAGCAGGGGTTGTCCTTGTACAGGAAGCTCAGGATCGCGAGCGTGAGAAAAGCGGCCAGCCAGACGCCGAAGTTGCGCGCCGATCCAAAGGGGTTGTCCATATCACCCAACGCAACGCGCACCGCCAGGACCGCGATGACGATGAGCCCGATCGCCAGCCAGATGACCCGCTGCCGGTTCACGCTCGCGCCCCCCGACCAGGTTCCGCGTCACCGGGCCCCGCTGGCTGGCGCCGGCGCTGCCGGCGCAGGATGGTGAAGGTGACGTTACCCAGGATGATGAAGAAGATGATCGCCAGGTGGGTGACCGTCTGCGGTCCCATCCGCGCCAACGCCGTCAGGAAGCTGGGGTCTGCGAACTGCGGGTACTTCTGCATCAGGAGCTGTTCGTACTCGGCCGCGGCCTTGATCCCGCCCATCAGCCCCAAGAGCTGGTCGGGATGGTAGGGGTAGAGGAGCGGGGCCTGCACGGCCGTGCACCCGCCGGCCACCGGAATGTTGCCGGGGGTGCCCGCGTACTGCACCCACTCCTTCGTGCCCGGATAGCCGGCGCTGATGCTCAAGATCAGATCGAACGACTGGATGTTGGCCAGCCCCGCGAGCATCGGGATCTCATCGATGGCGCTCCCGCGCGCGTCGGTTGTGAACAGCTTCTTCAGATCGGTCAGGATGACCGCGATGACGCCCTCGTTGCCGGCCTTGTAGCCCAGATCGACGTAGTCGCGACCGTACTCCAGGTGCGGGTACTCAACGGAGATCACGCCGTTGACCACGCTCTCGATCATGTTCTGGCCCAGAGGCCAGAGGGCGATGAAGTACAGGCGGTGACCCTTCTCGATGCAGTGACGGACGAACGCATCGGCCATCGGCTGCAGCTCGGGCTCGGTGCCCGGATCGTAGTCGAAGGGCAGGAGCACACGCGAGCCGGCCGGCAGGCTCTCGATCTTGTCGAAGACCGCCGCGACGAGCGGGGTGGGGATCTCGGGGAAGCGCAGCCCGAACAGCGTCGCGAGGACCACCGCCAGACCGACGACGAGAAAGACCCACCGCCGGTCGAGCCGATCGAGCTTCTCGACGGTGGCGATGAATCGATTCACGTCGCGCCTCCTCCTGCTAGTCGCCGCCCAGATAGGAGCGATCGATGCCGATGATCACCTTGAGCGACGTCGAGATGATCCCCAACGCGATGCCGATCATGATGGCGCGGTTGCCCGCGAAGTTGAGCACCGTCATGATCTTCTCCGCCAGGTAGGGAACGGTCAGGAAGTGCAGCTCCGCCGGCAGCCAGGCGGTTGCCAGCGTGCCGACGAAGGTGCGCCCCAGCAGGATGATAAACGCCACCACCAGCAGCAGCGTGGCCTCGGCGTTCTTGGCGCGGAAGGCGCGGAACGAGGCCGACGCCACGTAGAAGGCGAGCATCGCGAACATCGTCGCGCCGCACGGGCGGAAGACATACTGATACAGCCAGTCGAAGTAGCTCCCGGCGGCGGTCACGGAGGAGTCCTTGATGCCGCCCGGGTTGCCCAGCTTGGTGAGGCCGACGGCGAGCATTGCCAGGAACCCCACCACGGTGACCAGGCTGTAGACCCAGCCCTCCTTGCGCCGGCTGACGCGGTTGCCGTGCATCTTGATCAGGTTGCCCCCGCCGAGGATGAACGCGATCGCCGCGATGATGTCGAAGAAGATCGCGAATTCCTCCCGCAGCGAGTCGAAGGGCGGATGCGGAATGAAGTAGGCGACGACCAGCACCGCGCCCACGATGCCCGTGATCAGCAGCGGGATGGTCTGTCGCATCGTAGAGTTCTCCTAGACCAGCGCCGTCGACCAGAGCTCGCGGACGAAGTGACCGATCGACACGAGCGGTCCCCAACCCGTGACCGCCGCCGCCGTGAGCACGAGCACGCCGATGACGATCGAGGCGATGCTCAGGAGCTTGCCCACGTCCTGGCCCTTGATGCTGCCGAGCTGCTTGGGCTCGCCCGAGAGATACGCGCTGGCGGCGAACAGCTCTTCGCCGATCAACGTGTAATCGCAGGCCGCGACGAAGAAGGGCAGCTGCGCCGGCTGCGCGGTGCCGGCCACCTGGATGGCGCCGATCGAGTTGCCCGTCTCCGCGAGGATGAGACTCTCGGCGAAGAAGGCCCCCAGGTAGAAGCAGGTCGCCGGCTTCTCGCGCACCATGTAGCCGTTCACGCCCGCCACGTAGCCGAACTGCTCATCGGTGACGTAGTAGATGCTGTTCTCGTCGTAGGACTCGGGGCGCCCGGCGGCCAGGTAGGCCTCCTTGACCGTTTCGCGGGCCGTGGTCATTACCAGCGAGCGGCTGGTTGGCACCACGAGCCGCGAGTCGTACTCGGCCACGGTGCGGGCGATGTGCCCCAGCAGCGTCACCCCGGCCACCGTCTGGATGTCGTTCATGTCCTGGATGCCCGGTACAAAGAGGATCGGCCGGCCCATCTCCGTCGCGCGCCCCACCGCTTCAGCCACCGCTTCCAGTCCGGCGATCTGGCGGATGTAGGGCTTGCCGCCCTTCTTGATGTGTTCGATGAAGTAGAGATTGAAGCCCAGGAGCAGCGCGAGGATCACAAAGACATTCCACTGGTTGGTGTTGAGCCACTGCGGACGGGCCTGCACCGGCCCGACGATAGCCGACGCCGCCGGCGCGCCCGCGCTCAGCGCCTCCACGCGGTAGTAGAAGTCGACCCCGTCGCGGGCGTCCCTGTCGGCGTACTGGCTCCTCCCGGGGGAGGCCTGGCCGATCGGCTCAAACGGGCCGTCCGGCGCGGCGGCGCGCAGGATCCGGTAGCCCGTCACCGGGCCCCCCGGCCCCGTGTCCTCCGGTGGTCGCGTCCAGGCGATGGTGATGCTCTCGCCGCGGTCGCTGGGCGTGTCGCGCGCGACGAGGTTGGTGGGGGGGGCGGGCGCTCCGGCGGCAGGCCCGGCCTCGTCGACGGCAGCCACCGCGGGTACCCAGACCAGAGCGAGCGCGATCAGGGCCAGTTGCAGGCTGCTGCGCAGGTGCGATGGCCGGGGCTGGGGCGTGGCGTGAGATTCGAGATCACAGTGAAGAGGGGAGAGAGGCTTGGCCGTCAACACCATCGTGGGCTACGCCCTTTCCCGTTGGATCCGCAGCCGAACAACCGCCGCGCAGGGAGGTGATCGCGACGCGTGAAGCCAGTCTACGTGGTTCGGGGGCTGTGGGCAACCTTTGGGAGACCTTGGGGCGACCGCAGGGCACCTTCGGGAGACCGGCTCCGGCCAGATCGCCCCGTCGTTTCCTTGGCCCCTCGTCGTGAATCTGGGATCATGTCCCGCGAGGGTGATGCCAGGGAGGCTCCATGGAATCCAGCTCGCACCGCACCGAAACGCCCTGGGGCGAGCTCGTGCTCCAGATCCGTCCCGGACCCCCGCCGGCGGCCGCGCTGATCCTGGCGGGGTTGTTCCTCATGGACAGCGAGTCGGGGCAAAGCGAGCGCGCGCTGGCGAAGCGCGGTCTCGATCAACTGGGTGAGATGCGTGGCCGCGGTCCGGCGCGGGTGCCGGTGCGCGCGCTCGTCGGCGGGTTGGGGCTCGGCATCACGCTGCGGGCCTTGCTCGATGAGCCCGTCGTTGGCCAGGTGCATGTGGTCGAGCTCTTCGATCAGCTGGTGACCTGGAACCGCTCGCACCTGGCGTTTCTCAATGGCGGGGCGTTGGACGATCCACGCGTGTCGGTCGTGACCTGCGACCTGCTCGGCTTTCTGCGTCAGGAGCCTGCGCCGTTCGACCTCGTCTTGCTCGACGTCGACAACGGCCCCACGATGCTGTCACTCCCTGCCAACAAGGGCCTCTACACGTCAGAGGGCGTGGCCCTTCTTCGCCGATGGATCGCTCCCGGGGGGGTGGCGGTCTTCTGGGCCACGGAAGAGGCGGCGGATTTCGAGCGGGTCCTCGCTGGGCAGCGGGGCACACGATGGTTCCGGGAGAAGGTCGGCTGGCAACCTGCGCGGGGCGGCCGCGAGTTCTCCGACTGGCTCTACTTCCTCGTGGCGGTTCCCGGCCAAGCCCTCGGCTGGTAATCTCCTACCGCCTGGCCCCGGGGCCAATCTGTAAGACACTACCCCGAAAACGTTTAGCGCGGGGCTCCTTGCGCGGACCGGGGGGCGGTCGGCTGAATTGCTCCGCGACCCTACGCCTCCGGCTTCGTCTTCTCCTGCGCCCGCTTGATCGCCTCGGCCATCACGTTGAATCCGCCTGGAGACGCCGCGGACGGAGCCTTTTCCTGGGCGGCAGCATCGGCGCCGGGCGCGCTGCCCTCTGGCGCCTCGATGATACTGCGCCGACTCAGGCGGATGCGGCCCAGCTCGTCGATGTCGATGATCTCGACCTCGAACTTCTCGCCCACGGGGAAGACCTTGCGCAGGTTCGCTTCGCGCGGCAGGCCCGTCTCCTGGCCGGGCAGCAGGCCGCTGACCCACGGGCCCAACGACGGCAGGTCGAGGAACACGCCGTACGGCTTCACCGTCCGCACCACGCCCTCGAGCCGATCGCCGACGGCGCCGTCATGCTCCAGCTTGCGTTTGCGATCGGGGCGGTCCTCGTCGCGCAGGACGAGCGACACCCGCCGGCGGTCGGCCTCGATGTGTGCGATCTTGACCGTCAGTTCCTGGCCCGCCACCGGGACGTTCGCATCGGCCGGCGGCGCGTCGTCGGCCGGGGCGACCGGGGCGGTATCAGGCTGCGCAGCCCGCTCGCCCCACGGCGTGCGCGGCTTGTACTGCGAGACGTGCAGCAAGCCCTCGACGCCGGGGTGGATCCGCACGAAGGCGCCGAACTCCGCCACGCGCACAACGCGGCCGGTCACGATGTCGCCTTCGTGGAAGAGCTCGTGCATCCGGCTCCAGGGGTCGGCCATGATCGCGCGCATCGACAGCCGGATGCGGTCGCGACCCTGCTTGTCCTTGGTGATGCCCATCACCTTGACGCGCACCTTCTCGCCGACCTTGAGCACCTCGCTCGGGTCCTGGATGCGATCGTGCGTGATCTCGGAAATGTGCACCAGGCCGTCCACACCCCCGATGTCGACGAAGGCGCCAAACGGCTGCAGGCGCATCACAACCCCTTCGAACTCCGCGCCCTCGGTGATCTGGGAGCGCAGCTCCTCGGCCTTCTTCTGGCGCTCCTCGAGCAGGATCTCGCGGTGCGAGAGGATGATCTTCTTCTTCTCCGGCTCGAGCTCGAGGACCTTGAAATCGAGGATGTGATTGAGATAGATCTCCGGCTTCTCGCAGCGCCCGATCTCGATCTGCGAGAAGGGGCAGAATGCCCGGCGACCATCGACGAGCACATCGAGCCCGCCGCGGTTGATGCCCGACACACGGCCGCGCACGCGCTCACCCTTCTCCCGGGCCTCGGCCAGGCGCCGCATCACGTCTGCGGCGGGCGGGAAGAGAGAGGTGGCCAGGCGCAAGTGCGGATGCAGGCCGATGACATAGACCTGCATGCCATCGCCCTCCGAGATGCTCAGGTTTCCGAAGTCGTCACGCAGGTGGAGCAGGTCGAGCACACCCTCGTCCAGCTCGTCCTGGTCGATCGCCACGTAGGCCTTGGCGTCGGTCAGGCGCACCACCTTGCCCCACAGCCGCTGGCCGACCCGATACTTCGGGGCCGGTTCCGGTGCGGCCGCGGTTTCCGGCGCAGTTTCCGCGGGGACGCTTTCGGCCGCTGGAGTCCCGGCGGCGGCCGCTTCGGCCACCGTCTCGGGAATTGAGGTGGCCGGGGTCGCAGCCGCGCCAATCGGTTGGCCGGCGGCTTGGTCGGCGGGCACCGGCGTGGCTTCAGGCGCCGGTTGGGTCGACGCCGCATCGGCCGCCTGCTGCTCCTGCGACGGCGGAACCTGGGCACCGCTCGTCTGGTCCTGGAGATTGTCCCCCTGGAAGTTCACCTCTTCTGCCTCCTGTTGCCCCGCCTTATGCGCGGACCTTCTGCACCTGCCGAGCTTGCCTAATCTCTGAATCCGACGGCTGGCCCCCGGCTCATGGGGACAGGCCGATGCCGGCCAGGTGGATTCGCGGAGGGGAGAGCGCGGCAATGACCCTGATGAGGGCTGATTGCTACTTGTACCGATACACGATCCGACCCCGCTCAAGGTCATAGATCGAGAGCTCGACAATGACCTTGTCGCCGGGAAGGATGCGGATGAAGTGCTTGCGCATCTTGCCGCCGATGTGGGCCAGAATGTTACGGCCGTCTTGCAGCTCAACGCGGAACGTCGTGTTCGGGAGCGCCAGCTTGACGATTCCCTCGACTTCTACGGCGTCTTCTCTTGGTTTGCGGACGGGGGGGCCCTCGGCCGTGCGGCCGTGACGAGCTCCGCCGCCCCGTGAATCCCCTCTCTTGGGCTTTCTCGCCATCCGACCTCCAGACGCGGTCCTCATCCAACGTGCTACGGGTCCGGATGAGACGGCGGGAAGCGCGTGGGAAATGCGTCGGCAACCCCACCATCCCTCGGACTCAGGCACCGGAAGATTATCCGGCAAGTCCGTTGTGCATGGCAAGCCATTTGGAGACCTCTGGGGGAGGTCGGCCGGGGGCTTCTCAGGCGCTCCGGGTGCCCTTGGGGGCGTTTCATCCACGGCCCAGCGGCCCGCCTGGCCGCGGCGGCGCGGCGCGAGGAACGGCCGTCCGGTTCTTGGCGACGGCGGCGGCGAGCGGGTGGCGTTGTGATGCTTCCCGCGGTCTGCGATAATTACAGGCAGAAGACGAGGTCCGCGGCAGGTCTGCGGGAACTCCGTGGCCCGATCTGTCCCGGGGGCATGATGGTTTCATTCGCGCGACAGCTCGGCACGCCCGGTGCCGGCGGGTGCGGCGTCCGGGTGGATCCTGAGAGGCGGCGGCCGCGGCGCGGGGCGCCGGTGGTCGACCGCGTGCGTCTGCCCGCGCGGCTGCTGCTGCCGGCAGTCCTGGCCCTGGCCGCGTCGCTGATGAGCGCGCCGGCCCTGCCTCAGGACGCCGGGCGGTTCGGGGCACCCGCCGCGATTCCCTCGCGGGCCGCAGCGCCGGGTGACTCATCTGAGCATGAGTGCCACCTGTTCGGCTATGTCTTCGGCGATCAAGCCGGGTCGGTCGACGTGCTGGGCGCTCAATGCCAGAAGCTTTACCAGAAGACCATCCTCCGGCCCGGAGGGGACCGCGAGACGCCCAGCCGCGACGGGTGGGGTTTCGCCTACTTCCTCGCCCCGCCCCGCCCGGGGATCGCCAGGCCGATCGCGATCCGCAGCGGAGCACCGGCCTGCGATGACGACCGGCGCTGGACGGATGCCCAGGAGGAGATCGCGACCTACGGTCTGGGCGGCCCATCCTGCGTGACGGGGCACGTGCGGCTCAGCAGTTACGGCCCCGACTTCGGTGCGCTGCCCGATCCCCATCCCTTCGTCGATTCGCTGGGCGGGCGCTGGTGGTTCTTCGCGCACAACGGTCACATGCTACCCGACACCTTGATGGGTTGGATTCCGGGCGAGTTCCTCGAGCGCCACCCGCTCGACTATCCGCTCGTGCGGGTCGACTCCGAGGTGTTGTTCCGCTACTGCCAGTACGAGATCGAGCGGGTGGGCAGCGTGCGGGCCGGGCTGCTGTCCGCCTTCCAGCGCGTGAAAGCGCAGCATGATTTCGTGTTCAATATCTGTTACTCCGCTGGCGACACGCTGTGGGCGGCGCATTCGCACACGCGCGCGTTCTACTACGGGGCGCTGGCGGACTCGATGGCGTGGTGGGTCTCGACGGTGCCCGAGGGCGAGTCGCCGGCACAGATGCAGAATCACCACCTCTACTGGTTCACCGCAGGCGGCATGGGGGAGGCCAGCTATGAATGACCGCCCCGGTGAGGGCCTGCGCGCCCGGCGGACGGCGCACCTCGTGGCCAGGTGGACATATCTGGCATTTGCCTTGGCGCTGCCCGTCGCGGTGGGGGCCGCGCCGGGCACGGCCTACGTGGTTCTGCAGCCCGGGACCGGTCACGGTGACTTCGACGCGACCGCCTGGATCGTGGACCCGGCGGGCTGGCCCTCGCTGCACACCAGCCATCCTGACGGCTGGAGCGTCGCCTATTGGGCCCACACGCCGCCGCCCGGCTGGGAGCGGCCCTTCGTGGTGCGGGGTGGCGGGCCCGGAGCCGCCGCGGGTGACTTGAACCCGCGCTTCGCGGGCGCGCTGGCGGAGATGCTGCCGGCCCGGGCCGCGGCGATGGTGGCCCTGCTCGACGCCCCCGACTCATCCGCCTGCTCTCCCGGCAAGCCCAATCCGTTTCCCTTGAGTCGCGACGGTTGGCTCTTCATCCACGATGGGCATATCGACATCACGGCGGCGACCGAGGGCCTGTGGCTGGGCAATCTGGGTCCGACGTGGGCGGCGTTCAAGCTCGATCACCCGCGCGACTACGACGGCAACGGCGATGCGACCCGCGGCAATGCGGGTGAGATCTACTTCCTGGCGCTTCTCCATGAGCTGCTGGCTCAGCCTGAGGAGGTGCCGCGCGCCTTCGGTCTCACGCTGGCCCGGATGGCGGGTCTGCCGGGCGCCCAGGGTTGGCAGAGCAACGCGGTCCTGCAGCGGCCGGGGTGCACCTGGGCCCTGCGCTATGCCTGGGCGGAGGAAGAGCGCTATCCCATCTACTACGGGCCGACCTCGCAGGGCGACTACTGCGTCACCGATTCGCTGCCTCCCGGCGGCGGGCCGTGGATCGAGGTTCCCAATCGGTGTCTGGCCATCCTGCCCGCGGCGGGCGATCCTTACGTTCTGCCTCTCGAATTCAACGGCCTCGGCGAGCTGGCGCCGCCCGGCGGCCCTGTCCTGGCCGCGGGCCAGGAGGCGCAGCCCCGGCTCCGCTTCGCCCAGACACCGAGCAGCGGCCCAGTCAGGTTGCGCTTCGGGGTGCCCGCGGGTGCGGCGGGCAGGCTGGAGCTCTTCGACCTGCAAGGGCGTCTCCTGGCGAGCTCGGCGCTGCCGGCCGGGTGCGGCGACTGGACCTGGAACCCGCCGGCGGACGTGCGCGGCATCGTCTGGGGTCGCCTGACGTGCGGCGCGGGTAACGTCTGCGCCCGGACGCTTCTGCTGAGGTGAGGGGCGTCGCGGGTCCGCTGCCGGGTGCCCGGAGGACGATTCCCAGCCGGGGGACGAGTGGGGCCCCGGCGCGGCTTGCGGGTTGTCTCCTAACCTATTCCTAACCTATCATGCCAGTTCGACGTGACCGGGCAGGGCGCCGTGGACCGGCATGGGTCGGGGATCGGGTCATGCGCTTCACGGTGACGTCTTCGGGACGTCCAGCCGAGGAGCTGCCCTTGCCAACAACGACGCGGCCCACGACCGAGGATCGGGAGGCAACCCGCCTGGCACCATCGCCTGAGCCCAGCCCCAGCCTGTCCCGCGAGGTCACCGAGCGGTCGAAGTCCGCCGAGGCGATCCGGGCGGCCGCGGTGCTGCGCCGCCGGCGCCGCGCGGGCGCCCTGCAGACCGGCGCGCGGATCACGACGCTGCTCGGCGGCTTCTATGTGTTCTTCTTCAGCATCGAGCTGATGAGCACCGCTTTCAAGCTGCTCGGCGGGACGCTCACCGCGGGGCTCATCCACACCGCATCCGATCCGTTCACCGGCCTCTTGATGGGTCTCGTCGTGACTGCCTGCGCGCAGAGCTCCTCGTTCACGACCTCGCTGGTCGTCGGGCTGGTGGCCACCGGGGCGATGCCCCTGCGCGTCGCGATCCCGATTGTGATGGGGGCCAATGTCGGTACGACGGTGACCAATCTCATCGTCTCCTTGGGACACGTGTCGCGCCTGGGCGAGTTCCGCCGCGCCCTGGCGGCGGCGATCGTGCACGACTTCTTCAACGTGCTCACCGTTACCGTGTTGTTCCCGCTGGAGCTGGTGCTGCACCCGATCGAGCGCGTGGCCACCCGCTTCGAGGAGTTCTTCGTCGGGTGCGGTGGCCTGAGCCTGGTGAGTCCTCTGAAGGTCGTGGTCAAGCCGGCGTCCGAAGCGGTGAGCCGGCTTGTGCCCCACGGGCTGTTGCTGCTGGCCATCGCCCTGCTGGCGCTCTTCTTCGCCCTCATGTTGATGGTGCGCACCATGCGCCGGCTGGTGATGACGCGCGTGGAGCGCCTGTTCGATCGGGTGCTCTTCCGCAACGCCGCGGCGGCCTTCCTGCTCGGCTGGATCCTGACCTCGATCGTTCAGAGTAGCTCGGTGACGACTTCGCTCGTGGTGCCGCTGGCGGGGACGGGGATGCTGACGTTGCGGCAAGTCTTCCCCTACGCTCTGGGGGCCAATCTGGGAACGACCATCACCGCTATCCTGGCCTCGTTCGCGACGGGGGTGCCGGCGGCTGTCACGGTGGCCTTTGCGCACATGCTTTTCAACTTCGGTGGGATCCTGATCTTCTATCCTCTGCGGGCACTGCCGATCGGGCTGGCCGAGGCGGTCGCCAGTCTGGCCTCGCGCTCGCGCCGCGGCGCGGCGCTGGTGATCGGGCTGCTCGCGATCTTCTTCTTGGGGCCGATCCTTTACGTCCTGCGCTCCTACCTGTTTGGGGGTTAGCTGTCATGCTGAAGAGTTTCTTGAGTCTGTGGAAGAAGGAAAGCCTGTGTGAGGACGCCTGGCGGGCGTGCCTGACGATGCTGGCCGAGTCGGCCGGCATGTTCCGCGACGCCGTCGCGGCCCTGCACCGGATGCAAACCCACGACGTGAACATCTACGGGCGCGATCGCATGCTCAATCGCTTTGAGCGCCACGTGCGCCGGGACATCGTGACCCATCTGGCCGTCTCGACCAACCCGGACATCAACACCGCCCTGATCCTGACGTCCATCGTGATCGACATCGAGCGCATCGGCGACTACACGAAGAACATCGTCGAGCTGGCCGCGGCCCACCCTGAGTCCTTCGACGGCGGCGAGCTGCATGACGAGGTAGCCGCCATCGAGCATGACGTCGACACGATGTTCACGCTGGTCCTGCCCGCCCTGGAGCATTCGGACAGCGACAAGGCGCGGCAGGTCATCGGGCTGCACCAGATGGTGTCGGGGCGCGCCGAGGAATGCCTGCACGACCTGCTGACGGGCAAGGTCATGCGCGACAACTCCGGCGAAGCGGTGACCGCGGCCCTCTACCTGCGCTACCTGAAGCGCGTCAGCGCGCACATCAAGAACGTGGCCACGAGTGTCGTCAATCCTTACTACCGGATCGGCTTTCGGGAGAAGCCGGGGGCCGGCGGCCCCCAGGGGGGCTGAGGCCCTCGCTCAGGCCCCGCTGGAAGTGCCCTGGCGCGACGCCCGGCGGCGCCGGGTGGCGCGGCCGGGGTGGGCCTCGAAGAGGTGGCGCGGCGGTAGCTAGGGCGGGGTGTTCCCGGCGGCGGATATGAGGTAGACTGGTCGGCTCTTGGGCGGAACCTCCCATGGGGATGGGCGTATTGGGGACATATGACGACGGACGGCAGGCACGAGGAAGCAAGCATGACGGATGGGATGTGGCGCATTCCGACCACGGCCGAGGAGTGGAAACAGGAGGGCATCGAGTGGGTCAAGACCATCGTGGTGGTCCTGGCGGTCATGCTGCCCATCATCACCTTTGTCGTCCAGGGCTACCGGATTCCCTCGGGTTCCATGGAAGACACGCTGCTCATTGGTGATTTCCTGTTCGCGGACAAGATCACCTATGGGGCCCGCATTCCCTTCGCGGACGGCCAACGTCTGCCCGGCCTGCGCGAACCCAAGGCGGGCGACATCGTCATCTTCAAGAGCCCCAAGACGGGGGAGACGCTCATCAAGCGCTGCGTGGCCGTGGGGGGGCAGCGCGTCGAGATGCGCGGGAAGATGCTCTACGTCGACGGCCGGCAAGTCGAGGAACCGTTCGTCAAGCATGTCCGCCGTTCCACGAACGAGTTCGACAACTACCCTGAACGGGTCGTGCCCGCAGGTCACATCTTCCTGCTCGGAGACAATCGGGACGCCAGCGCGGACGGCCGCTATTTCGGGTTCGTGCCGCTGAAGCTGGTGATCGCCAAGGCGGATGTGCTCTACTTCTCGTTCGACACCCAACGCTTCCTGCCGCGCTTCAACCGGATCGGCAAGATCCTTTGAGCCCGACCTAGCGCTGTCTGATCAGGTCCATGGCGGCCTGCGCCCACTCCCGGGCGGGAGCTGCGCGCGATACATGGCCGACCGTGATGTAGACCGCGGCGAAGACGCACCCCATCGTCGCCAACTGCTGAACCGGGGGTAGCCCCGCGACGAGCTGCCCCACGAGCGCGGTCGGCCCGCCCGCCACCAGGGCCACCGCCATGATCCCCGCCAGTTGCCGCCAAGGGAAGTAGTCCGCCCAGCGCCATCCGAAGGCCCGTATGCCGGCCCGGCCCGCATAGTAGGCGCCCCAGTAGCCCCCCGCGGTAACGGCGAGCGCCGGCCCGAGGAGACCCAGCGGGCGGACCCGCACGAGCGCGAGGGCCAGGACCGTGCTGATCAGCAGTGTCCCGAGGGTGCCGTAGAAGATGGGCCGCGAATGGCCCAACGCCCGCAGGAAAGCGCCGTGCAGGGCGATCCGCAGCGGCAGCAAGAACAGCAGCACGCGGAAGGGCCCGGCGCTGGCCGCGTAGGTCTCCGAGAAGAGGAACACCATGAGCGGGCGGGCGGCCACCAGCAGGAAGGTGAAGGCGGGGAAGTAGAGCCAGGCGAGCCGCCGGACGGTTCCATGCCACAACCGGCGGATCTCGGTCGCGTCACCACGCTCCCTGGCCCGAACGATCGCGGGAATCAGGACGGCCGTGACCGAGAAGGTGAGAATCTGGGCGAGGGGAATGTCGTAAGCGCCGTTGACATAGACAGCAAACGCCTCGGGCGAGAACCGCCACGATACGATCAGCTGGTCGACCTGCCGGGCGCCGATCCCGGCCACGGCCGCCGCGGCGATGGGCAAAGCATAGCGCAGTTGGCCGCGGAGATGAGCCGCGCTCCAGTGGATGCGATGGTGGCGCGCCAGGTAGAGGAGCGAGGCGGTGGCCAGCAGCCAGCGGGCGGCGGCCCAGAGCGACACCAAGAGGAAGGTCTGCTCCAGGCCCGAGCCCCACAGGACCGAGCCGAGCACGAAGGCCGACTGCCCCAGCGCGCCGCAGGCATCGACGATCCCGGCCAGGCGAGCGCGGCCGAGCGCGATCAGCGCGTGCTCGGTAAGCTTGAACGGCAAGAGCATGGCCGGGAACAGCGCAAAGCCGCGCAGCAGCGCGCACATACCCGGACTGGCAAAGTGGCGCTCCAGGACCCCCCCCATGGTGAGGAAGAGCACGCCCATCAGCGCACCCGAGACGAGCAGGATCAGGCCGTGCTGGACCAGGAACGACTTGATCTCGGCAGCGGACATGCGCGGCAGGTAGTAGGCGACGGTGGCGGGAAGCCCCAACTCCAGCAGGGGGGCGAGGGCGTAGAAGAGCAGCCAGACTTGACGATAGGTGCCGTACTGCGCGGGCGACAGCAGGCGCGAGAGCGCCATTGCGGTGACAAGGCCGGCCAGGGCCGCCGCCACGCGGCCCAGGGAGACCCAACCCGCCTGGGTGGTGAGCTTGGCCAAGGTTAGTGCCGGAACCTTCTGCGGCGCCGAGAATCGCGAGCCCCGTGGGCTCGCGGGCCGTCCACACCACGCTCCTCGGCCTCCCGGCGGTCCGCGGGCGGGCGGAGTGCCGGTTGCTCCCACTCATAGGCGTCGGGGAACGTCCCGGGGGGATACTCGGCGCGACGCAGCCGGTCCTCGTTGAGGGTCAGGTCCAGCTCGAACTGCTCGAGCGCCTGCCACAGCGTGTCCTCGGGTTCCTCGCCCGCCAGCGCCAGGGCGCGCAGGCGGATCTGCTCCAGGCCCACCAGACCGGTCAGCCAGGGTTCGGGGATCGCCGACTCGCCGGCCGCGGCGCCGCACAGGGCACCCACGATCGCGCCGACCGAATCAGCGTCGCCACCCGCGTTGATCGTCGCGATCAAGGCGTCGCGGAAGCGCTCGCGATAGTGCAGGAAGAAGTAGATCGCCGCGATGACACCGGCCAGGGCGAAACCCCGGCAGGGATGACCCACATCATGGCCCGCCAGCTCACTTGCGGTTCGGGCAATGGCCGGCAGCACGGTGTCGGGGGTTCGCTGGATCTGCGGCTGGAGCGCCTCGAGCGCGTCGCCGAACTGCCTGGAGGTTCCCCGCGCGCTGGGGTGGCTGCGGCTGCCGTGGAGGTCCATGAACCAGCTCTCGGAGCGGCGCACGAAGCGCAGCGTGGCCGCGTGCGCTTCGGCCGCATCGATCGGCGCGGCGCAGCGGGACACGTGGGCGGCCAGATAGGCCACGGCGCAGGCGGCCAGGCATCCGCGGGGATCCGTGTGCGTGACGAGCGCGCTCAGGCAGGCGTTGGTGCGGATCGCGGGGTCGTCGCCGGCGAAGAACAGCCCGACTGGAGCGACGCGCATGCTGGCGCCGATGCCGGCCGTGTTGCGCGCTCCACTGCTCCAGTGGCGGCGGAGGCGCATCTCCTGGACGCTGAACCGGAAATTGCGGCCCGTGCCCCGATGGGCGCCGAAGGGAACGGTGCGCGGGCCCTCGCTCAGGGCGATCATCTTGGCCACGATCAGGTCGGGGTCGGCGCGCCCCGTCTCCAGGATCGCCTCGGTGACGATGAGGGCCTGCTGGGTGTCATCCGAGTGCAAGCCGGGTTGGCGCCACTGCCGCGGCTCAGCGGGCTGGGGCCGGCAGTATCCTTCGATGCGTCCATAGCGTTCGCGGATCGTCGCGGCCTCGAGGCCCTCGGCCGGCCCACCCAGGGCATCGCCCACGGCCAGGCCCACGAGCGATCCCAAGAATCGATCGACCAGCATCAGCGGACTCCTTGCCCTCCGAAATGGCACGCCACCCTGGATATGCACGTCCGGGTGCCGAAATCGACGGCAGTCTAACGCCGTCGGTTCGGTGGTGTCACCCAAAAGGAACCCGGATCGAGCGGGACGGAGCCTTGACACTGAGACCTGCGCCGTCGAAGCTCCGCGAGGCTGGCAGCCCGAGTGCGCGCCGCCCCGAAGGCGGGCGCGCCGATGCCGTGGACGCCTGATGTGAACGCCATGAGCAGCAGCGCAACAGAATCTTCGGCCGAGCCGCATGGGGTGCGCCCGCATCCTGAGGCGGCCGCGCCCGATCTCATCCTCGTGCATCCCGCCCTCGAACCGCGCGTGGTGCAGCGGCTCCTGCGGGAATACTGGCCCGACGGCGACCTGGTGGGCATTCCCCCAGGCTACGAGGAAGTCAGTCAAGCTTTTCCCGGGCTGCGAGCGTTCCTGCGGGCGCAGATGGTCCCCCGGCTTGCGGAGCCGGAGGAAGACCTGACGGCCCGCGTGCGCCAGTGGGTCGATCAACAGGCGCAGCGGTGGGACTTCGGCGGCGTGTTGGCGACGAAGGACCTCAACTTCTGGGCCCTCCTGCGGGATGGAATGATCCCCTGGCTCTGCGACCTCACGGTGATGCGGGCCCGACTGACCGCCTTGACCGGTGATGAGGGCCTGGTTGTCCTCGCGGTGGGCATCGGGCGCGATCAGCGCCAGCTCCTCAGAATGGTGGCCGATTCCGCGCGGCCCGGGCTGTTCCGGCCGGAGATCGCCTTTGTACAGCCTCCGATGCGCCCGGCCGGCGAAACGGCGACCGAGCGACGGGCGCGCAAGATGTTCTTTCTCTTGCAAGACGCCTGGCACGGGGTGCGCTTCCTGCTCGAGGAACTGCTGGTTCGCCGGCCCAAGGTCCTGCTCGTCTCGAGTGACGAGTGCTGGATGCGGCGGCGAGGGCTGGACGGCAGTCGCGCCCGGACCGATGTGCACCTGGAAGCGGTTTGGCGCGAGGGACGGAAGCTGCCCTTGCGCTTCTACTATCTCTCGGGTAGTTACCATCCCGATGTCGGCGCGATGACGGCGAGCCGTCTGCCGCCGGTCTACTGGCGCCACCTTCTGTTCCTGCTCGCCCAGAAGAGCCGCGGAGCGCTGGAAACGCGCAGCATTCAACGCGCCTGGCGGCGTCTGCGCGAGCGGCCCGATCTACGCGAGGGCTTCGTCTTCGAGGGACTCGACCTGACCGACCTGGTGCTGGCCTGGCTGGACGATGCGGTCGAGCACAAGCTTCCCGGCTACGCCCGGGACACGCGCCGTGAGAGTCACTTCCTGCGGGGCGTCAAGCCCGATGTGATTCTGTTGACGCACGAACGGGTGGCCAATCTTCCCCTCCTGGTGGCAGCCAGGCGGATGGGCATCCCTACGGCGGCGCTGCAGCTCAGGCACCGGAGGTGGGGGCGGGATGCCGGCCGAGACCATCCCGCCACGCCAGCGGCCTCCCGTTGCCTCCCGGACCGCCTGTGCGTGTTCAGCCAGGAGACCAAGATGCAGCTTGTGGAGTGGGGAGCGTTCGACCCGGCGACCGTGGTGGCCACGGGCGATCCGCGCCTCGACGCGGTCGCCTTCAATGCGCCGCCGGACCCGGAAGCCCTACTACGGCTGAGGCGGCAGTGGGGTGTTGAAAACGGCCAGCACATCATCGGGGTGACGTGTCGTCCCGAGGAACATGCGCTCGTCTTCTCCTGGATCGCCGCGGCACTGAGCCAGAGCCAGGATGCGTTCCTGCTGGTGCGCCTCCCCAACCGGGAGCTGGGTGAAGAGCAGGCCTTCCGCCAGTCGGCCGCCGGGCACGGGCTGCGCTGGCTGCACCTGCTGCCCCCCGCGCGTTTCGCCGAGGCGGCCGAGGCGATGGATGTGGTGCTGACCTCGCGCGGCAGCGATCTGGCCGAGGGCGTGCTGCGGCGGCTGCCGGTCATTCACCTGCACCTGCGCGGCCAAGCCTGCGATCTGCGGCCCGATCCGGGGGCGCTGGCCTTCCACGCCGAGAGCGCCGCTGCGCTGCGGTCGCTCCTGCACGATGTCCGCGCGGGCACCCTGCACGGCCCCGCGGCGGATGAGATGTGGCGGCGCTACATCGGATCGGTCTTCGGCCCGCCCGCGGGGGGCGCCGCGCGCCGCGTGCTCGATACGCTGCAGGCGTTGATGCAGCGCGACTAGCCCCCGCTCAACCGCCCGGCGCCGCGCCGCTCACGCGCTGCAGCGCTTCGCGCAGCAGCGCCGTCCACGAGGGTCCCGTCCCGGCCGCCCAAGTCGATCCGTGCAGGTCCCACCAGGCATCCAAGCGCCACGATCCCTCGGTGCCGGGCTCGGCGCGCAGGAAGATCCGGGCGGCCGACCCGCGGACCTCGCGCGACCGTGTCGCACTCCCCGAGGCCTGCGGCCGCTCGGTGCCTTCTTGGTAGACGATCCGTACGGTGAGATCCTGCAGCTCGATCTTGGCGTAAGGCCGGCCGCTGACCTCGAAGAGCTCCACCGGCCCTGTACCGCACTCCAGGACGAAGAGCGCCAGGAGGCTGTCCGCCACGATCGTGCTCAAGGCCAGCGAGGCGTCGGCACCGGAGACCGTCACCTTATCGCGCCCATCCTCGGGAGCATGCAGGCAGAAGCGCTCTGCCAGAGCGCCGCCGACCTGCTCAGGTGCTCGCGCCCGCAGGGCGCAGAGGAAGCTCATCCAGGCGGCCTCCGGCGACGCTCGACCCGGTTCCTCGAACACGGTCAGCCGGCGAGTCGCGCTGCCCCGCCTGCTCCAGCGATCCTGCGCGACGACCGTGAGCCGGTGGTCTCCGGGAGCGAGCAGCGGGGGATCCAGGCTGAGTCCGCCAGCGCTGAGGAGCTTTCCGTCCAGCCGCCACGTGACCGCCTCGGCTTCGAGCACGCCCTCATCGGGGTCCCACGCCCCGCAGCGCCAGGCCGCTGCCGGCCGGTCGGCTGCCAGCCACAGGCAGTCCGGCGGCCAGTAGACTTCGACGTGGGGCGGGCCGTTGCGTCGCACGCACACCGCGGTTTCCGCGGACAGGCCCAGATTGCCCGCGGGATCGACGGCCTCCACCTGCAAGGTGTGGCGAGAGCTGTCGTCGCAGGTGCTCGTGTCCCAAACGAGCACCCACGGGGGGGCGTAGCGCGTGGCGAGTGTCACGTGGTCGACGAGCAGCGTCACGCGCGCGACGCCCGCCGCGTCTTCGGCCGCGATCGTCACGGCGACCGAGTCCGCCACCGTCGCCTCCGCCAGCGGTGATACGATCGCGACGGTCGGCGGCGTCGTGTCCGGGTTCGCGGGGGGGACAGGCTGGTCTTCGCAGCCCGGCAACGGCGCTCCCCAGGCAACCCACAGGGCCGCCGGCAGGCCCCACCTCAAGCGTGCGGCCCGTCCCCGCCGCGGAACCATGGCTGGAGAGTCCAAACGTCACCTCCTTGTTGTTTCGGCCTGGCGGCCTTCTGGAGCAAGGAGGTAGCACGTGGGGAACCAACCGTTGCTGAATTGCTAGACGGTCATGCCGCGGAAGAAGAGCTCCGCCTTCTCCTTGATGAGCGGGCACTGGGCCAGGATCTCGCCGGCGTCTTCCTCGTTCAGGTCCAGCGCCTCGAGGAAGACCGCGGGGATCGCCGGCGGGCGCGCGTCCTGCTCGATGCCGATGAGCGAATGGCGGGTCATGAGGTCGGCCAGCGAGATGAGCGTCACGAGTGGATCGTCGCGCAGGAGGTCGCGCAAGCGATCACGGTCTTCCATCTCCTCGGCCCAGATTTGCGGCAAGTGGTGTTCGGCGATGACGGTGGGCATCGGCTCGGGCAGGCGCCAGGCCTGCGCGATGCGGTAGCCGAGCTGGCAGTGGTCGACTTCGAGGAGCTCCATCTCGGCGCGGTGGAACGTCTGGAACTCGGAGACTGCGCTCTGCACCGCCTCGAAATGCTCTGGGAATTTGACGTACAGCGCCACCAGCCCGATGTCGTGCACGACCCCCAGCGTGAAGAGCCGCTCCAGGGGAATCGATACACGGGAGGGGCATGCCTTGGCCTTCTTCTCCCCGGAGACCGCGGCCCCCGCGGCCGGGTCGGTCGGCGAACTCGGGCCTTGAGGGCCGTCTTGCGTCTCGCCCGGCACCCCATGCGGAGCCGTGGTTTGCCCAGCCGCGACGGCGACGCCGCGGCGCGCGGCCGCCTGGGCGCGCCGCAAGCTCTCGCCGATCGCCGTGGCGATGTAGGCCGAGCCGAGCGAATGCTCCCAGAAGGCCTCGGGCCGCCGGTCGGGACGTTTCGGGTCGACCAGCGTGTTGAGCAGCATGGCCGTCGTCGCCAGACTGGCGGTCTGGCTCATGCCCAGCAGCACGACCGCCTCGTCGACCGAGGCGATTCTGCGGCTGAACCCGTAGAGGGCGGAGTTCACCGTCCTGAGGACCTTGGTGGTCAGGGACTGGTCCTTGCGGATGATCTGGGACAAGTCGCGGGGGGTCGCATCGGGATCCTCGAGACAGTCCATCACCGCATTGAACACGATGGGCAGCGTGGGGATCTCCTGCAGCTCATTCAGGATGTTCGGCTTCAGTCGCCGCCGGCGCGAGGTCCGGCCATCGTCGGCACTCGCCTGCGCGACGCGCCCCAGGGCGCCGTGCAGGCGCGCGGCCAGTTCCGGCGTGCTGTGCTCCAGCTCCCCCAGGAGCGCCGTGGGTAGATGGAGCATGCGCACGTCCGTCAGAGTCTTGAGTGTGGGCGGCGCCGGCGCGACCGTGCTGTCCGCCCACTGCCCGATCACCGACCCGGGGCCCCACACGCGGTCGTCCGCGGTCTGATCGATCTGGGCCGCCGAGCCTTCGAGCAGGATGATCGTTCCGGTGCCGCTCTTGCCCAGCGCATCGTAGACCACCGTGTCGTGGGGGACGTCCCGGGAGCGGGCGATGTGCAGGAGCGACTCGAGCTCCCGACGGCTGGCATCCGCGAAGACGGGCAGCTCCTGGAGCTCGGTGACCAGGGCGTTGACCGATTCCTGGATGATCCGGTCCAGGCGTTCCTGGCTCTTCTGCGCGATCGAGGTGATCTTGTAACTGGCTCGCTTGGTGCCGCCCGCCAGCCCGCCCTGCCAGACGACCCGGGCCTTGCAGAGGATCGTGTCCCCGGCGACATCGGTTGGCAACAGGCCGGCGAGGATGATCGTGGGCAACGGGTCCTCGGTGCGCACCTGTACGGAAAAGCCGTTGGCCGAGATGTCGATCGTTTCTCCGATGTAGGTCTTGGACCGATCCGGGGCGGTGAAATGGATGGGGAATCGGACTTGGGCCCTATGAGTGCGACCAAGCTGCATGAGTGCTCCGCCGTGGTCCGGCTACGAATCGGTGCAATGGCTGTCCCATGATGGTGCTCGAGATAAGTATCGCGCGCCGATCCCTCATCTTTAGGTCGGCAGGCCGGGCCCGCAAGATGCGCCCGAACGCGCCCGACGCCGAACAACCCCCGAAATCATAGGTGGGCACGGCGGGCTGTCAAGACGCGCGCCCCCGGACCGATGGTGCAAATGCGCCATCGGGCCCAACCCTAGCGCAACAGGTGGACGGCGCCGCGGCGGATCGTGGCGCCGGATCTGGCCAGAACGGGGTAAACGCCCCCGGGCAGCGGCTGCCCGCCCATGTCCCGGCCATCCCAGGTTGCTTCTCCCATCCGTCCGGCGCGGTTGACGGGCAGGAGCGCGACCCGCCGCCCGGCCACGTCGAAGATCTCGAAAGAAGCCGAGGGAGAGCTCAGCATCTCCAGACGCAGCGTCACGGGCCCCAGCGCCGGTCGCGGCCAGACCGCGATGCGTTGCGCGGTCGCCGCGGAGCCCTCGGCCACATGCGAGCTGGGCCCCGGCACCGCGAGCAGCCAGTGGGGGTAGAGCCCGACGCCCACCGGCTGCGGCGTCAGATTCTGGAGTGTGCGCGTGTCGAAGACCCGCAAGCCGGGGTTCGTGTAGGTCCGGTCGCAGATCACGAGCTCATGGTGCACCACGTCGATGAGCAGGTGCGCGTAAGCGAACTCGGATTGCGAGGCGAGGGTCGGACCAACCTGGCCGGTGCGCAGGTCGCAGGCCAGCACATCGGTCGTCCAGCCGGGCGTGAGCCGCACGGCGAAGGCGTCCCAGCCGTTGCCGGTCGACCACGCGTGCAGGTCCCCGCCCAGGGCCGCCTCGGTGAGGACGAGCCCGTGGCTCTCGTACGTCTCCCGGTCGAGACGCTCGATGCCGCCGTCGAGCACGCCATAGCGTCCCAGCTGCCCGATCAGGAAGTCTCCGGTGATGGGATCGCGGATGATGCCGCTGTTCGGATTGGTTGCCAGCAACTCGATCCCCTGGATGCCCGCTGCCGCGGGGTCGATGTCGATGAGCGTGTTGTCCGCCAGATCGACGACCGCCAGACACGACATCCCCGCGGGCTCCCACGTGCTCCGATCGATTCGCTGCAGCGCGACATACAGCCGCCCCCCGTGGATCGCCATCTTGTGCATCTCGGGAATGCCGTCGGCATCCGCGAGCGGCCCCAGGTCGATCGTGCCGGTGCGCTGGCCCGTCGCTGGGTCGACCTCCCACAGCTCGGCGGACTCGTAGCGCGTCACGAAGGCACGCTGCTCGCTCACGAAGCAGATGTGCTGGGGATTCGAGCCGGCGCCGACGCTGAATTGGCGCACGATGGCAAGATCGTCGCGCGGGTCGAGGACGGTGATGTGGTCGGCGCCCCAGCGGCTCACGACGTAGATCTTGCCCTCGTAGAAGACCGCCTCGGTGTCGCCGACCCACGGGTGCAGATGGGCGACGGTCTGCCACGGCGGGTAGACATCGGTCACCGCATCGCTGCCCGCGCCGTAGTCGTACTCCGAGGTCAGCGTGTAGATGAAGTCCCCGTTGACGAACGGCGGGAGCGTCTCGGGCTCAGCGGCCCCCGACCGGGGCGCGACCAGCAACCCGGCCACGATCGTCCCCGCCAGGAAGGGCGCGAGCAGCAACCCGGCCCCGATCGCGCCCAGCCGGAACGCCTGGGTGCGGCGCGCTCGGCGCCGTATGGGTCTCGCCTGTGGGTTCACGCGCATGGCGGTTGTCCTTTCTCTCGGGCTAAAACCCCACATCGATGCCGCCGTACCAGGATCGCCCCGGGAGCGGATAGCCCCGGATGTCCTCGTGGCGGTCGTCCAGCAGGTTCTCGACGCGCAGCGCCAGCGCGATGGGTCGCGGCCGAACCTCCCAGCGCAGCGCGAGGTCGTGGTTCCAGAAGCCCGGGCTGCGAAACGCGGGCAGGTTCGAGCGGCCCCAGTAGGCGCCGTCCTGATAGCGCGCTTCATGCCGCAGGCGGATTGGGCCCTGGGTCCAGGCGAGCTGGAGCGCGACCCGCCAAGGTGGATGATAGGTGAGCTCCTTGCCGTGGTAGATCGGGGAACGCCCTTCGTCCCGCGCGTCCTGCCACGTGACGTGCAGCGCCAGCGCCGCGTCGCCGCGGGTCACGCCCGGCAGTCGCAGGTCACGCCAGTAGGGCAGATGAGCGAGGGTGAGCGCGAGCTCGGCGCCGCGGATCCGAGCCGCGTCGAGATTGGCCGGCTTAGTCTCGCGGTCCGAGATCGTGATGAGGACGATCATCTGCTCGACGTCGCAGGCGTAGTACGAGGCCTCGGCCGACACTCGCATGCCTGCGGGCCGAGTTTCGGGCCGCCAGGCGCAACCCGCGTCCCAGCGCCGCCCGCGCTCGGGGATGAGCTTGGCGTTGCCCTGGATCGTCCCCGCGTAGCCGAAGAGCTCGACAAAGGTGGGAAAGCGAGCGTAGCGCGCGCAGGTGCCCGTCAGGGTCCAGCCCCGTCCGAGGTCGCCGCGCACGCCGTAGCGCGGCCCTTCATGGCGCGTGGTTTGCTGTGCCTGGGCCGTGAACGGCCGCCAGGGATTGGCGCCCGTGTAGTTGTTGCGCGCCTGCTCCCAGCGGTAGAAGGCTTCGAGGGTGAGGCGCCCGTGCCACGCTTCCCAGCGATCGCCCAGCGACAGAAGGTGGCCGCGCCGGCGACGACGGTCCTCTTCGGGCTGGCCGTTGGGCGGCAGGTTGCGCAGGCTCTCCTCACGCTGCTCCCAGAGGATCTCCGGGGCGTGCGTGCCGATCAGGCCCGATCCCCACCAGACCCAACTCGCCCGCGCGCCGAATCCGGAGCGATCCTGCTGCTGGTCGACGCACATGGCCGTGCCGGTGACGGCCAGCTCGCGTTCGGGATCGCGGTAGCGGCGTTCCTCCGCCGCGCTGTGCCCAAAGACTTCCGCCCGCACCGGGAACTGTCCGCCGGTGTCGAGCTCGAGCCCGCCGCGGTGCAGCGCGCCGCTCGTCGCAAGCCGCGTGCGCCGCGTGGGCTGGTGGCCCGTGCCCGGGACCCCCTGGTCGGCATCGTAGAGCTGGCTGGCGGCGTCCAACCTCAGGCGGCGACCCAACGCCTGCGACGCGCGGGCGAACAGCTCGTCGCGCCGCACACCGCCGTTGGTCCACGTTCGCCAGCGATCGTCGGCCGGCTCTTGCTCGGTGCCGTTGTCGTCGTGATAGCGGAAGTCGCCGTTGGTCTCGAAGCGTGAAACGGAGATCAGTCCGCTCGTGCCCCGCCGGATGAGTGAAGACGAGGCTGCCAGCGACCGCGTCCCATAGCTTCCGCCCGAGGCGTGCAGGCCCACGCGGGTGCCGCCGGCGGTGCGCGGGACGAGACGAATCGCGGCGCCGGCGGCCTCGCCGCCCAGTCCGGGCGGCGGCAGGCTGCGGTAAACCTCGATCGCCTCGAAGTGAGCGAGGTCGAGGGTGTTCAGATCGACGAGTCCGCGAGAAGCGGTGCGCAAGGGCACCCGATCGAGGAAGACCTCCACGTGCCCGGGATCGAGGCCGCGAATCGACAGCGTGGCGGTCGCCCCTGGCCCCCCGCGGCGCTGCACGCTCGCGCCCACGGCGCGTTCGAGCAGGTCGCCCACGTCCTCGGCCGGGCCGCGCTCAGCGGCGACGTCGATCAGCGTGGCGAAGCCCGGTGCGCGCAGGATGTGATCGAGACGGGCCGGGCGCTGCGCTCGCACGACGGTCGTATCGACGGCGTCGGTCCAGGTGCGCACCGAACTCGCGACGGTCGTGTCGACCGATGCCCGGGGCTGCGTCGCGATCAGCGCCGCGGCCAACGCGACGATCGAGGAAAACAGCGCTGTGGGCATCTCCGGCCTCGTGGAGAGTGCCGAAGCGGAGGCTCGCCCTGGAGTTGCTCCGCTGCGCGGCCGAAGAGCCCTGAATGCCAGGCAAGACACCGGACAGGACGCGAAGAAGCCGGCCTCGGGCTCGTCGGTTGCTACATTCCCTTCCGGCAGGTCTTCTGGCTCTCGGATCATCCGACCGCCCGCGCCTTCCCACCGTGCGCTGACGGCAGTGGCACCCTGCAGGGGTCGTCCCCGATTACAGCGGCGGGCCCGCAACGGCTTCGCACCGTTTTCCCTTTTCACCGGCACGCGGCCGGACCGGAAGGGCCCATGTCGAACACTCGGCAGCGTAGTCGAGCGCTGGGCGCGTGTCAAGGCGCCGTGGCACTCGTCGGCCCCTGAGGCATTTGCCTCGCCGGCCGGCAGTCGGTAGACTCCGCAGCGAAAGCCCCCCGGGGGCCGTCTACCCGTTTTCGCCAGAGGGAGTCATGCGCTGGTCAACAGCCAGAAGCGTTGCCGGACGGATGCTCGCGGCGCTCATCTTCGGCGCCTGCGTGGGATCCGCGTGCACCGCGGAGCGCGTCGCGCGCGAGACCGGTTGGGAGCGCGACGCGCGCGTGATGGACGAGCTGCGAGCCGCGGGGCGCTACGCCGAGGCGCTGGCGCACGCCCGGGACATGCTTGCGCGGGCGGATGACGATGCGGGGTCGCCCGCCTGGCTGCGAGAGGACGCTCGGCGGCGGGTTGCAGGCCTCGAGCAGATTCTGACGCTGGACGCGGAGGCGCGCGCGCAACTGGCCCGCGCCGATCGGCTGAAGCTGAGCGCCGCGGCCGCGTCCGATTCCGGCTTCACGCCGCGGAGTGTCGAGCAGTCCCAGAAAGACCTCACCATCCGGGAGCGGATTCTCGGGCCGGGGCACTTCGAGACCGCCGCGGCCGCGAGCCGCGGGGGAGGCTATCTGCGCGACGTCGGCGACTACGTCGGCGCCCAACGGCAGCTGGCCCGCGCGGACTCGATCCTGCGCCTCACCGTCGGCACCGAGCATCCCGACTTCGCCGCCAATCTCCTGGGCTTCGGAGTCCTGCGGCGCCTGCAGCGTGAGCCCGAGGCCGCCATGGAGTTCACCCGGCCCGCGCTCGAGATCTACGCCCGCACCCTCGGTCCAGCCACGTTCACCTACGCTCAGGCGCTCGTCGTTCATGCCGGCGCGCTGCGCGAGACTCCCCGGCGGCGCGAAGCGCGAGCCCTGTACGAGCAGGCGCTGGCGATCATCGCGCGCACCGTGGGCAAGCGGACGCCCGAGTACGCCGCCGCCCTGCACGCCATGGGGAACTACCAGATGCGGGTGCAAGACTTCGTCGCCGCGGAGCGATCGCTGCGCGCAGCGCTCGCCATCCGGCGCCCGCTGCTGGCGCCGCAACACCCGCTTGTCGCCTGGACGCTCCACGACCTGGGCACAGCGCTCCTTTCGCAGCAGAAGTTGGAAGAGGCGAGCGAGTGTTACCGCGCCTCGCTGCGGATTCGCGAGCTGGCGTATGGCCGGGAACATCCGTTGCTGATCGAGGACTTGCGCAACCTGCCGCGCCTGGCCATGACCCTGGGCCGCTACGCCCAGGCCGATACGTTCATCAATGAGGCGATCCGCGGGTACGAGATCGTGCGCCAGCAAGCGGGCACGGGGTTGCAGCGGGACCTGTTCTTCAATCCGCCCTACGATCAACTCGCCGTGCTGCGGCTTCTGCAGGGCCGGGAGGATGAGGCCTGGGCGCCGGCCGAGCTGGCCCAGAGCCGCGCGCTCTCGAGCCTGCTTTTGGCGGGCGAGCGTTCTGAGCCGCCGGCCGGCGCGGTGACCGGGGCTGCCGCGGAGGAGTCCGGCGATCGGCGCGCCTCGCCGTGGGTGGACCTGGTCCTGCCGGGACCGCGACCCGTGACGGTCCGAGCTGTCCGCGGGGGGGCGTTCGATCCAGGCCAAGTGCAGGCCGTGCTGCGGGAGGGCTCTGCGCTCGTGGGGTGGATCAGCGCGCCGGTGGCGGATGAGCGCAGGGTGATCGCCTACGCCTACGTTGTCCGTCCGCAGGGACCGGTGCACTGGGTGCCGCTGCCCGGGCCGGCGCAGGGTCCGAATCCCGTCTCAATGGCCGCCCAGGTTGCGGAAGGCCTGCGCGCCGCGGCGGCCTGGCCGGCGCGTCTGCGAGCGGACAGCACCGTGACGGCCGAGTTGAGGTACGCGTGGGAGCACAGCTTCCGGCCGGTGGAACCCTATCTGCGCGATGTGCGGGATCTGATCGTGATCCCCGCCTACGTCTTCCCGTTGTTGCCGATCGAGGCGCTCATCGACTCCACGGGCAATCCGATCGGGGACCGTTGGGATATCACCTATGCCCCGTCGGCGACGGCCTACACGTGGCTGCGGCTGTCGAGCCCTGATGGGGGCCCACGGCGGCTCGGACCGGCGCTGTTGATCGGAGGTCCGCCAGGGGCGAGCGTAGTCGCGGGCGCGACGGAACAAGCGGCGCTACCGGGCACGCGCCGGGGGCTCGAGAGGATCGCTGCGCTGCTTCCGGGCGCGACCACGCTGTTGGGATCTGCCGCGCGCGAGGACAGCCTGCATGCCCTGGCCGCGGCCGGCGAGCTCGAACGCTATCAGGTTCTCGTGTTCGCCACGCATGCGCGTGCCGATCAGGAGTTCATCGAGCGTTCAGCGCTGATCCTCTCCGCCGGACCCGCGGGAACGCCGGGATTGGACCCAGGCGCGCCGCCCTCGTCCGGGGGTGCGACCGGCGCGATGGAAAGCCGGGCGTCCTGGGAAGATGGCCTGCTCACCGCCGGCGAGATCAGCGCCGACTACCAGTTCGACGCCGACCTGGTCTGGCTGGCCGGCTGCGGCACGGGGCTCGGGCGCCCGTGCTCGCACGAGGCCCACCTGGGCCTGGCGAGCGCGTTTCTGCTCGCCGGCGCACGCAGCCTGGTCGTCAGCCTCTGGCCGATGGACGATGAAGCGACCGGCCTGCTGGCGACGCGTTACTTCCAGAACCGCACGGGTGCAGCGGATGCCGGCGCCCCGTGGGTCAGCGCGACGACACCGTCGAAGGCCTGGGCGCTGAGCGAGGCCAAGCGGTGGTTGCGCGCTCGCACCGATGAGCGGGGCGCACCGATCTACGAGCACCCCGTTTACTGGGCGGGCTTCATTCTCATCGGCGACCCTTGGCCGTGATCGCCGCGGAGCGGGGAGGCATGCATCGACCCATGACCGACGATGAACACCCGCCGCAACCCCCGGGGCGGTCGTCCTCGGGTTCGGCGTTCCACATCCAGTGGCCGGAGCACCTGCAGGAGCTCCTGCGCCGCATGCGGTCGGCGCCGGATTTCGACACGCGCAACCGGGCCACGGGCGAGGCGTGGGTTCTGCTTAACACATTGATAGTCATTCGGTTACGAGTTCAGGCCACGCGGTACGGGACCACCGCGCAGGAAGATTTAGAGGATATCGCCGTAGAGAAGTCGTTAGATTTGCTGCGGCGGGCCGAATCTGGAGAGTGGGACCCCGAGCATCGGGCCCCATCCGAGCTGGCGGCTTTTCTGATGACCGTGGCGCGCAACGGCTTGGTCGATTTCCTGCGCAAGTCCGGGCGCGTGGAGCCGCTGGCGGGCGATGCCGGTCCCGATGAGGATCCAAGGGGGGCTGCGCGGGCGCCCCTCCGTGCGTCAGGCGAAGGCCCTGACGCGGACGCTGAGCGCCGGGAATTCGCCACGGCCCTGCGGGGGTGCGCCGAAACGCTGGATGTGCGGACCCGGATGGTCTGGTTTCTGAGGGTCTTCTGCGACCTCGCGACCAAGGAGATCGCCACCCATCCGAGCGTACGGCTCAAACCAGGTCATGTGGATGTGCTCCTGCAGCGGGCGCGGCGCCAGATCAGAACCTGCATGCGTCGCCTCGGACACGAATCGCATGACCTGCCGCCGGGAACATTCGCGGAGATCTGGCGCCTGTTTCGCGCCGACGAGGTGTATCGGCCATGAATGAGCGTGAAAGTAACTTCTCGCCCGGCGGCGGCGGTGGCAACCCGCCCGCTGAGCATCTCGACTCGGATGTCTGCGTGGATCTGCTGCACGGGCTTCTGGATCCTGCCAGGGAGCGCGAGCTTCTCGCGCATCTCGTCACCTGCCCGACCTGCGAGTCTCTGCTGCAAGCGTGTGTCGCCAGCCGTGAGCGCTTGCGGGCCACGCGCTCGGTCCAGCGACTCCCCAGCGGGGAGATGGTCCTCGTCGACGCCGCGGCTGTCGAGGGATCGACTTCGGCTGCCAGGAGCGCGGGGCAGGCGGGCTCGTTGGGGAGCGTCCTGGCCGGCCTCGCCCGACGGCCCCAGGGAGTGTGGCGCGCGGTAGCGGGAGGGCTCGCCGCGGCCGCCGTGCTCCTGGTGGTCTATCTGCTGGCGTTGCGCCCCGCGCCGGGCCCGCTGCCGGTCACACCCCTGCCGGTGAGCTTTGATGCACCGGTGCTCTTGGCCGATCTGCCTGGGGCTGAGGTCGACCAGCTCCAAGACGGTCTCACGGCCTACGCGGCCGGCGACTATCGGCGGGCAAGCGAATGCCTGGAGCAGAAGGCGGGTGGGGGGCAGATCGAGACCTACCGCCTGGTGTACTTGGGCAGCGCTCTTGCCTTCAGGGGGCGCTATCGCGAGTCGGCCAGCGTGCTGCGGGCGCTTCCGCGCCGCACGATCCCCAACCCGTGGGGCTCGCACGTCGCGTGGACACTCCACGAGGCGCTGCGGCGCTCGGGCCAGGAAGAGAGCGCGGACTCGCTGCTGCACGTGCTCGCGGCTGGATTGGGGCCCGACGGCGATCGGGCGCGGGCCATGTTGGACCTGCCGGCGCGCGAGTAGACGGTCGCTCAGGCGCAGCCCTGACGGCGCCGCTCTAACGGCGCCGCAGGACCGAAGTCATCGCGGCGCCTGCACCGAACCCCGCGAAGAACAGGATCAGGATCTGCGGCAACCCGGCATTCTGACCCACCATGGTGACTGCCGCCACCAGAGCGGCGAAGGCGCAGAGCGCCGCGCCGAGAAGCGACATTCGCTGTTTGCCTGTCATGAAACCTCCGGTTATCGGCGGGTAGGGGCGTACAGGCTCAGAACCCGCCCGCGCAACGCCAGCGTGCCCGGCTCCGCCGCCACCTTGCCTGCCGCGACGCACGCGATCGCCGCATCCAGCTCCGCCAGCATGGCGGCGCGCCCCAGGGGCAGGACCCCGTTCACACCGCGGTAGACCGGTTTGCGATCGCACCAGATGAGGTTCGAGACGTGGTCGCTGTAGACTTCCAGATCACGGGTGCAGGATACCTGCGCCGGGGGCTGGAGCCCCGCGATCAGCCGCCGCACCTCGCGCAGCCGCGTGAGCGGCGAGGCGGCCCGGAACGCGCCGGCATCGTGTTGTGCGCGCAGCGGCGTTCCGGGCAGGAGCACCAGGCTGCGCAGGCGTAGGCAGTGCGGCCAGATCGCGCCGACGACGCGGGCCGACTCGTGCGCGTGCTCCTCCCAATCGTCTTCGCCACCCAGCCCGCACAGGATGTAGAGGCTGAGCTCGAAACCCGCCGCCGCTGCGGCCCGCCCGCCCTCGATCGCCAGCTCGGGGCGCAGCCCCTTGCGCGCGCGTTTGAGCACGCGGAACGATCCCGATTCGAGACCCGCATGGATCCGGTCCAGGCCGGCTTCCCGCAGACGGATGAGAGCCGCGACGCCCAACCGGCGCAGCGTGGTCAGGCGCGCGTAGGAGGTGACGCGCTCGGCCGCGGGGAAGGCCCGGCGCGTCTCGGCCAAGATCTCGGGTAAGCGCGGGTGCGCGAGGCTGTCGGCGTCGGCCAGAAAGATCGAGCGGGCGTCCGGGTGAAGCCGGCGCAGGCTTGCCAGATCGCGGGCGATCGCCTCCACGTCGCGCAGCTCGAAGTCGAGGTCCTTGTACATGTCGCAGAAGGCGCACCGATTCCAGGCGCAACCGCGCGTCACGCGCACCAGGACCGATGCCGCCTCGCTGGGCGGACGGTAGGGCGGCGCTTCCGGCCGGTGGGGGCTCACCGGCGTGGGCCTCTCTGTGGGCCGTGCGACATCAGTCCTCGGGCCCCCCGGTTTCAACGCGCACCGTGGTGGCCAGACCACCCCGCGTGCGGAACTCGGCCTCCACCAGGAGCCAGCGCGGACGGAGCAGCCGGATGAGGTCATCGGCGATCCGGTTGGTCACCGCCTCGTGGAAGGCGCCCGTGTTGCGATACGACCAGAGGTAGTTGCGCAGCGACTTGAGCTCGACGCACAGCGCGCTGGGGATGTAGACCATCCGCAGCGCGGCAAAGTCCGGCTGCCCCGTCATGGGGCAGATGCAGGTGAACTCGGGATAGGTGATCTCGATTTCGTAGTCCCGCCCCGGCTTGGGGTTGGCGAACGTTTCCATCCGGCGCGATGGCTTGGTCGAGACGCGCTTCGGGATGCGCTTCATCGTCGGTCGCTCGGCTTGCTTCGCCACAGTCTCCTCCTGCCGCGCCCGCGGGCGCGCTACGGGGTTGCCAGCCGCTGGGCCCAGGTGCGCAACAGGTCCGCCTCCAGAACCGACGTCGCGCAGAGCAGATCCCCGCCCCGCTCGAGCACGAAGCCGCTCCGGCCATCCGCGGCCGTCCAGGTCCAACCCCCGCTTGAGCCCAGCGGCTCGGCGGCTTCCCGTGCCGACACCGCCTGGCGGGCCGCCTCGAGCAGCGGGGGCGTGTCACCCGGCGCGGCCAGCAAGGCCAGCGTGGTCTGGGGCACGAGGCGACCCTCGTCATCCGAGCGCGGATGATACCCAGCGATAACCCACCATGGCCCCCGCCCGTCTCCGTCCGCGGGAGGATCGTGAGGCTCGGACGCTCCGGTCTGGCGCACGGCCTCGGTCTCGCGCGCGGTGAGGATCGCCTCGATGGCTGCCTGGAAGGAGCCGGTCGCGGCGGCGCCCAGGGCGGCGCGCAGACTGAGGGGACCGCGGGCCAGGGCCGTCGCGCCCGGCAGGCGTCCGGGGCCCGGCAGATGCGTGAACGGCTCGCCGGCCTCCAGGTCGGCCCGCGCGAGCGCGGGGTCGATGCGGCCCGCGGCGAGCCGCAGCAGCACCGCCATCTCCGCGGCGGTTTGCTCCAGCGTTTCATAGGCCGAGATGTCGAAGAAATAGGGTCCCAGGACCGCCATGCCCTGGTAGGCGGTGAAGGTGCTATAGGCGAAACCCTCGATGGGAGGGGCCGCCGGCGGCCGGCGCACGCTGAAGATGCCCCAGGCAGCCAGGGGCGAATCCATGCGGTAGACGTCGAAGATGTAGGTGTGGCCATTCAGCGTGAGCTCGTGGCTGGCGACCTCCACAAACCCATATTCGAGGTACTGGGGGGCGCCGCCGTCGATGTAGTCGAAGAGGTAATCGCCCGGGTAGATGTTGGGGGGCAAGGGCTGCTCCACACCCTCCCCGGCCGGCACGATCGCTTCCGCTCCGGGGGGACCGCCGGCGGCGCTGTTCGGGTCCTGGGCTGCGGCCAGGGGTGCCCAGGAGCATCAAGAGATACAGGAGCGTCACCGGTGCCGAGAGCGCGCCCGCGCCCGCCACGCGCCACCCGCGGCGGGTGGCAGGCTTGATCAGCCTTGTCGACAACCTTGTCGATGCCCCCATGGCGAATCACCCCACGTTGAGCGTTTCCACCCCTGCCCCGCGCCGGGCGCCAGGCCCGCCGGGGACCCGGCCCGTGCTCGGCCTCGCATCTTAGCCCGGCCCGGCCTGGCTCGGCAACGCCGGCCTGGCGACGGCCTGGCAATGCCGGAGCGCAGAAACGCCCGAGGAGTCACAGACTCCCCGGGCGTCTCGATGATCCTTCCGCGCGGGCTTTTGTCTGCCCAGCGGTCTTACCGCAGCACGACCGTCTTGTGGGACAGCGTCTGCTCGCCGTTGATCAGGCGATAGTAGTACACGCCGGCAGCCACCGGCTGACCTTCGGCCGACCGGCGGTCCCAGGCCAGGGTGTGGTTGCCCGCCGCGAGCTGGCCGCTCGCCAGCGTGCGCACCAGTCGCCCGTCGGGGCCGAAGATGCTCAGCGTGGCCTCACCCTCGGAGGGCAGGGTGAAGCGCACTTGGGCCTCGCTCTGCACCGGGTTGGGCCAGGCATTGAGCGCCAGACGGAACTTGGGCGTCTCCTCGCCGGCGACATCACTGGCGCCCGTGCGCAGCCAGCGGATTACGCGGTGCATGAGCATGCGGCGCGCGTACGCGTTGTCGATCGCCTCGAAGCCGAAGCCCAGGTAGACCACCCGATTGACGCTGTCGTCCGAGCGCACGGCGCCCTTGCGCGTCGCATCGTAGAAGTAGATGTCGGTCGCCGTGCCGTCGCCCGCCGCGATCCAGTCGGGATATTCCTGGTTGTTGGCGCCGTCGCCGCCCTGGATCACCAGGTCGAGCTCGTTCGAGATTGGGTCGCCCGGGACCCCGCTCAGCGTGTAGTCGTTGGTGTCATCGTTGAGCCAGGTGGCGTGCAGGTACTGCTGGTACCAGAGGTAGGCGGCGCCGCCCTCGTCATGCAGCTCCCAGCCGATGTCCTGGCCGGTCGCGAACAGGTGCTTGCCGCTGTCCATGAAGGTGCCCAGCGCGGCCCGGTCGTTCGCATCGAGCGTCGGGAAGGCCAGACCGGTCCACCAGACCACGATGTCGAAGTTGTCCAGCATCGCCGCGTCCGGGCCCACGATGTTGCGATCCCAGAGCCCGTAGCTGATGTTGTGGAAGCTGAGCGCGTCGGTGAAGTAGTCCTCGAAGGACTCGGCGCCGTCGTCATCGACCGCCAGCACCTCGAGGTCGTCGGTGAAGTACATGTACTTCAGCGTGCGCTCGACGCCCGGCTGCCCATCCTGCGTGAAGGTGATGGTGAGGTGCGCATAGCCGCTGGAGAGGGGCACGATGTCGGGGAAGAGCGAGATGTACTCGCCCGGGGCGAGAGCCGCGTCGACCTGCGTGCCGTAGCACATCATCTCGTCGCAAAGATTGCCGATCCAGTCGGCCGGCGCGTCCATGGTCAGGGTGACATGGAAGTTGTCGCTCTGCGTGCCGTAATTGTAGAGGCGGAAGAAGTCGAACGAGCCGAGCGCGTAGAGCGGACCGATCCCGGCGCGCTCGCCCAGCGCGTAGTAGCGCAGCGAGTACGCCTCGCCGGAGGCGGCGGTCGAGGCGGTCTGGAGGACCTGCTTGTCGGTGTCGCGCTGGATGAAGGCCACGATCTCCAGGTTCGCCTCGATCCAGGACGGATCGAGATCGAAATTCATCTGCACGTTCTGGACCTGACCGAGCTGGCTGACCGTGATGGGCGTGTCGGGCAGCATGTCGCGGTTGACGTTGTGGTGGGTGGCCGTGCCATAGGTGCAGTTGTCTTCGGTGATCGACATGCGCAGGTAGGTCTGCGCGATGCTGGCGACGTCCTCCATTACCTCGATGTCGAGGTCGATCGAGCCCGCCGGGGGCGAGAGGTCGATCGAGTTAACGGTGATCTTGAAGTGCGACGGGTCATCGAGAAGATTTTCGATGACGACCCGATAGGGCTCGCCGTTGATCACGTCGGTGCCCGCGCCGACCATACGAACGGTGCCATTCCAGTGCAGCGTGGGGTAGCCCGTGACGTTGTAGTAAGCGTTGCGCGCATTGGAATCGGCATTGCCTAGCCCGCCGGAGGTGGAGAAGTAGGCAATGGCATTGAACTCGTTGCGATCGAACGTAACCTTGTTCGCCTCAATCCCGGAGGCGGCCCGTGGGCAGTACCCTCAGGTCGTTGACGTCGCGAACTCGACCTGGACCCCGCCGGGGTACCAGGCCGCGGCAGTGCCCGCCATGGATGCCAGAACGACTGCCACCGCAAGCAGCTTGTGACTGCGACTCATGGAGTGGTCTCCTCTCTACCTGGATGCTAGACCCGTTGTTGCCCCCCGCGGCAGGCGCCATCGTCCTGCCCAACGCCGGCCCCCCCCTTTTCCGTGAGGTCGGCCGATCGGGGTCTGCGCATACAAACACCCCGTCATTATAGCGGTTTACAGGCATCAGCCACAACAGCGGAGCTCGGCAAAATGGTTGCAACTGACTAAGTTGGGGCATGATACAGGGGTCGGAGAAGCTCCGCCGTCCGGCCACCGGTCAGAGCCGAATGGCGACCCGCAGCTTCAAGTCCTGAGCGTTCGACCAGTTCCGGGGACCGGCCCCCTCGGGCAGCGAGCGCGTGAACCCGTATTGGGCTTTCAGCGCGATCACCTGATGGGGCTGGATCGAGACGGACGCCGTGATCGCCAGCGAGCGGCTGTCGGTGGCGTCCCCGGTGGATGGCGACGACCGGTCTTCGGTCTCGGAGAGGGTATAGGCGATCCCTAGGGAGGCATCGAGGCGCAGGAGAGACCGCCTCAGGGTGACCCGCGCCCGCGGGCTCAAGCTCTCGGTCCGCGCCAGCACCCGACCCTCCCCGGCGTCGGTCCGGCGCAGTTCGAGCGACCCGTAGGTCAGAAATCCGCCGCCCCAGGTCTGATCCCAGTCGCCCAGGAAACCGGCCGACTCCTGCGAGCGCTCCAGGCCCGACTCGTCGGTCTGGGTCTTGACCCGCAGGGTGAGCAAGCCTCCCCGCGGTCGCAGCTCGAACCGGCTTTCCTGGCCCCGGCTGGCGGTGGCGGCGAGCAGCCCCTCCCGGTCATGGTCAAGCTCGTCGTCCTCCAGCCGGTTGACGAAGCGCAGCCAGGAGATCACCTGCCAGCGGCTTTCCAGCACGCGGCTGCGCGACCCCTGCTGCTCAGGCGCGTCGCCGTCATCCGCGAAGAGGCTGCCGGCGCCGGGTTGCGCGTCGCCCGGCTCACCCCGGTGGTGGCACCCGTCGCTCACGTCGAGCCGCACCGAGAGCGGATTGAGGAGGGCATAGAGGCGTCCGGGGTAGAGCTGCAGATTCGTCTGCAGCCGGCGGCTGGTGGTGTACCCCTGGGTCTCGCCCTGCTCGTGCCAGTGGAGGGCGCGATCCGATTCCCAGCGCGCGAACCCGTCGAAGGAGGCGTGGGGGCGCAGCTGAATCGTCAGGTCCAGGCGCTGGAAGAGGCGCAGATCCTGCTCGGCGCTGCCCGCGCCCGGGGGCCGGTGCGTCCGGCGGTCCTCGGCGATCAGGTTCCACGCGAGCGGGTTGCCGCAGGAGCCGTTGACGCGCACATAGGCATGATCGGTCACGCGCCGCAGATCACCTGGTGAGGATGCGGTCGGGCGGCGGCGGTCGCTGCGCTGAAAGAACGAGCGCACCCACAACCGCTGGAGCTTGAGCGCTCGCAGTCGATCGGCGGACGGATCGAGCTCGACCTCGGCGCGCGTGATCCACTTCTCGGTGCGGTCCTCGCGTGATTCGGCGCTCACCAGGCCGCGGGTCAGGGCGAGGTTCGGCAGCCCGTTGTTGAGCAGGGCGAGCCTGGCCAAGAGGGCGCGCTCCTCGCCGCTGGAGAAGCCGCTGGGTAAGGCCGGGCTCCCCGTTCTCAGGGTGGCGACCTGGGCGTCATCGCCATCCAGGGCGCCGGGGGCCACACTGTCGGAGCGCACCTGGCTCCACTCGAGCTTCGCCTGCAGGCGATGGAAGTCCCAGCGGCCGGTAAGGCTGTTCTCCTCGCGCAGTCGACCCAGCAGCGTGCGGCGGTCCTCCATCGACGCGAAGTCGGCCCCCAGGGTCCGGTGGGTGCCCGCGAGCTCCAGGCCCCCGTGGCGGGCCCGCAGGGCCACGGCCCGGGCCTGGCCCTCGACCGCCGCCCGGTCGGATGAGGCCGCCTGACGGCTGAAGCCGATCTCGGGCATGACGCGCAGGAAACTGCGGGTGCTCTTCCACTCGAGGCGCGCGTTCAGGTCCGCCGCGCTCGTCTCCTGCCCCGCGCGATCCTCCCAGCGCATCGCGTGCGAGCCGACGAAGAGGTGGTCCTCGGGCGCGAGCCCGAGCTGGGCGGCCAGGACCGGGGGTTGCTCCTCATCGCCGGTCGACTCGTAGCGGTAGCTCACCTCGATAACCGAATCTTCATCGAGCAGGACGTGCTCGAAGAGCACGAAGATCCCGGTCGCGGGGATGAGCGTGTAGTCGGTGTTGGAGGTCAGGTGTTCGCGATCGACCACGATCCGCTCGGAGCCCGGCACGAGGTTGCGGTGCGAGGTCCGGAAGACCGACTGGCGAGACCGATAGGTGAAGTCGATCGTGTAGAAGCTGCGTCCGTCCTCGACATAGACCTCGGATGGGAAGGGCAGGCGGTCGGGGAAATCCAGCAGGCCCGTGAGCGGGCTATAGCGCTTGGCGTCGAGGGCGCCATCGCCGTCGGCGTCGAGCCCAAAGACGGCCAGATAGCTCCGTCCATCGCCGGCCGTGGTCGCCCCGGTTGTGTCGGTGACCGCGACGGCGAGCGATCCGGGCACCGGGTCGCTGGCCAGCCCGTAGTGGTTGCGCAGATCGGCTTCGGTGAGATCGACTTCAGGGGCCGCCGATGCGCCGCCGGCGATCGCCACCAGACTCTCCGTCGTGTCCAGGGGCACGGTCAGGATCAGCGTCGCTCGATCGGGCCCGAGCGCGTACTGCTCGTGGGGCGCGAGGCGATCCCAACTGCCCGGCCGTCCGGCCAGGGTGTCGTGGAGCGTGTTCGCGTCGTCCGTGGCCGCGTTGTCGTCATCTCGGTAAACGCGCAGCCGATCGGGCTCGATCGCGTGCCACGCTTCCGGCAGCTCGAAAACCATGCGGCGCGCGTAGTCAAGATCCCGTAGCGTGCCGCTGACGCTGCGGCTGTCGCCACGGAAGACGTCGCGGCCCGGGAAGGTCCGCCGTTCGCCGGCCCAGCCGTCGGCGGTGAGCAAGCGCCGCTTGGTCGCCTCCGAGCGCGCGCCGAGCTCCCCGCGGATTTGCGCCCCGCGCAGCCCGGTTTCGGGCGCCAGTTGGGTGTTAAAGAGCTGCTGGTCGATCTCGCCCGCGCTCACGCTGCGCAGGATGTCCTCGTGCGCGCCCCGGTAGTTGAGCTGGTAGGCCACGTTGTCCGGATCGGTGCTGTCGTAGAAGCCGCTGATCGCGCGGTCGCCGCGCAGCCGCCCGCTCAGGCTGGCGTCGATGCGCGTCTCGGTCCCCAGATCGTCCAGGCCTCCGTCGTTGCCGGCTGCTTCTTCCTCGATGTAGATCGTGGCGCCGCCCTTGAGCGTGGCCGACTCGCCGGAGGGGGCGGTGAGGGCGAGGCCTCCCGCGGCCAGCCCCAGCGACCAACGCGACCTGGCTCCTTCCGGCCGGGCCAGCAGCTCGATGGGGATCGTCCGGTAGGCGAAGAGGCTCGGGTTCGTTTCGCCCTGGGTGAGCCCGTAGACGATGCGATCCTCGCCGACGAGCACGAGTGCGCCGTTCGCCAGCGCCATCTGCCGGCAGTCCGCGGGCGCGAGGGGCACACTCGGCGTGAAGTCGACCCAGCGCGCGTCAGCCGTTTCGTAGACAGCGAAGGCTCGCTCGGTCACCACCCACAGCCGCTCCGACTCGAGCGCGAAGGCGGTCACCCGCTGGCCGGGCATCTGGTCGGCGGCCTCGTGTTGGCGCCAGATGCCGCTCGCGGCCAGGTAGCGCCACAGCCCCACATCGGTCGCCAGCCAGAGATCGTCGCCCTGGAGCGCCGCCTGGTGGATGCGGGCATCGGGGAAGTCGGTGCCGGGCGTGTAGTGCGTCCAGGTCTCCAGGCTCTTGTCATGGCGGGCGAGCCCCACCGGGGTAATCGCCCAGAGGTAGCGCGGCGTCTGCCGCAGCGCCAGCACCGGTGGCGACTCGAGCTGCCCCAAGCGTTCGACGATGCGCAGGCTCTCGGGTCCCTTGCGGAACTCGGCCACGCCGCGCCCGAACCCGAACCAGACCCGCTCGTCGCCTACCGCCACGTCCGTACAGGGTCCCAGCGGTTCGCCGCCGGGACCGGCGAGCGCTTCCCACTCGAGGACGTAGCGGTCGAAGCGCGCCGCGCCGCTGTCGGTGGCGGCGTAGGCGTAGTCCTCGTCCGCCTCGACGTCGGGCACGGCCCGCCCGGGCAGCCCCTGGGCCGCGCCGTAACGCCGCCAGTCGTCGTAGCGCAGGTCCGAGACGCCGGCGCCGGTCGCCCCGGTGACCCAGAGCTCCTCGGCGGTCGGGCAGAGGCCCAGCAAGGGGGCCTCGGGCAGGCCTTCGCGCCCGGTCGTCACCGTCCACGACTCCGACGCGGGGTGCAGGCGGTAGAGCCCCGCCGGCGCGAGGATCAGCACGCGATCATCCAGGATCGCGATGTAGGAGCGCAGGTCCTGGGCCGCCGTGGCGGCCAGTGCCTCTGGGTCCGCCTGCGGGGCGTCCGCGGCCAGCGCGCTCGGGGCGCCCAGGTGCGCCAGCCAGGTGAAGGCGAACAGCACCCCGCCGGCCCGCCGGCGCGCGCTCGCGAACACCGGCGCTAGCTCCGTTCCACGATGTTCAGGGAGGCCAGATCGAGCGTGCCCACGCCGCGGGCGGCCGCGTGGCGCAGGTAGCCGAGCTGGGTGGGGGTGAGGGTCTGGTGGTCCCACGAGGCGAGGCCGACGCCGTAGGCGTCGACGGCCACGGGGTCAACGCCGGCGACCACGCCGCCGAAGTCCTCGACTTCGCCGGGACCGGTGGGGCCGTTGGTCTTCAGGATCTTGATCGCGTCGAGGATCGTCAGCTGCGGGCGCACGACGGTGGCGAGGTCGGCGATGCCGATGTCGATGTCCATGTCGCTGTGAAAGACCCCGCGGTCCCAGACGAGCCCCATCAGATTCTTCAGGCCCAGACTCACGCGCGTGGCCGAGTGCGCCTTCGCGCTGGGCAGGTTGATCAGCACGTCGGCCTTGAGGGCCACCGAAGCGATGCGGGTCGCGCGCAGGCTCTCGCCGCCCGGGACTGCGACCGCGGTGTAGGCCTGCTCCTCTTCCAGCGGCGCGAGCTTGACCTTGGGGAACCGCTCCACCACGGCGGCGGTGCCGGTGCGCGCAAAGCAGCGTTCGGCCTGGCCCATGGTGTGGTCGGCGACGAGGACCCGCCGCGCGCCGGCGGCGAGAGAAGCCTCGATGACCGCCGCCAGGACCTCCGGGTGCGTGGTGGCGCCCCACTCGGGCGGGGCCGGGAAACTCGCGTTGGGCTTGATGACCACCACCTGGTCGGGCCGCACGAACCGCTGCATGCCGCCGAGCGCCTCCAGCGCGAGGCGCACGGCCTGGGCCGGCGCCCCGCGGCCCACCGCCAGGTCGGGGAACTCCGATGCGCGGGCCAGCGACCACGGCAGGGTGTTGGGACCCACCAGGCCGGCCCCGACGGCCCCCGCGCTCAGCGCCAGGAAATGGCGGCGATGCATCCGGCCTCCTACGGGGCGATCTCCTGCTCGATGCTGGTGGCGAAGGCCTGCAGGACGCTCAGGGCGTCATTGGAAGCGTCGTTGACGTAGAGCTTCACCCAATAAGAGCACACGACGTAATCGATCGTCAGCGAACCGAAGCTGCGGGCCAGTCGCGAGGCATCTCCCACCGGTGGGGTCACCGGCTCCGAGGTGGCGGGCTTGATGCCGTACTGCGTATCGTTGTACATGGCCAGGGCCTGCGTCGCCGTGGGGAACTCCGTGATGGAAATGTCGATGGTGGCCAGGGACACTCCGGCCGAGCCCTGGTAGGCGGTGTGGACGTACTCCTGAAAACCGTGGAGCTCGTAAGGCTGGTAGCCGCCGTTGACGACGGTGGCCTGGAGCTCCGGGATGGTGGCCGCCGTCTGGCGGGCCCCGGCCATCTCGTCAAAGCCCTGCACGGTGCCGGGCAAGAAGTCCTCCGGGTGCCCGGACGTCGAGCACGTTAGATCAGGCTTGTTCTCGTCGCTGTCGCAGCCGCTGCCGATGAGCGTGGATGCGATGATGGCCGCCGCCCACAGCATCAGCGGCAGACTCCGCGTCACGAGCTGGCGCGCCCTCGGCGGGCGGCCGGCATGGAACGTGGGCATACGAACCCCCTTCCCCTGGTGGCTTCACGGCGTGAATTGGCTGCCGTGACTGCCCGTAAACCTAAGGGATGGCGACCACAGAAGGCAAGGATGCTGGTCAGGCGACCCGGCTCTCCTCGGGGACCGAGGGCGCCGCGGGGTCGAGCATCGGGGTCTCGCAGGCGATTCGCCAATAGTCGTGCAGCGCCTTGATCTTGTTCGACAGAATCATGAAGTTGACCGGCTTGACGATGTAGCCGCAAGCCCCGGCCTCATAGCTGGCGTTGATGTCCTCGCTGCGCTCCGAGGTGGTCAACATGATCGTGGGAATGGCGCGCGTGCGCGGGTGGCTCTTGAGCTGCCGGAGCAGCTCGATGCCGCTCATCCCGGGCAGACGGATGTCCAGGAAGACAAACGCCGGCCGGCTGGTTTCCTCGCAGGTTCGGGATGCCTGCGGCTCGCGCAGGTGGGCCAGGGCCGATTCCGCGTCCGCGAAGCGGATCACCTGCTGGGCGAAACCCTGCGAGATGAGCATGTCCTCGATCAACATGCAGTGGTCGTCGTTGTCATCCACGAGCACCACGGTGCACGGGCTGGCGGTCATGACACCCTCCCTGCCAAGATTCAGGCTGTCAGGCGACCCGCTCCCTGAGTAGGGCTGCAAGCGCGCGGGACGGGGATCCCGCCGCAGCCAGAAGGCGGCCAGCGTCAGCCCTCCGGATGCAAGGTCGTGCTTGCCGCGACTGTGTCCGTCTGCTGTAGAATAGAATCGGCTGGGCCTGAGGGTGTCTTAGGCTTCCTTCACCCGGTTGGCGCAGGCGCGTCTTGCGCGCGAGCCGACCCGCCGGCCGGCCGGGTGGCTAAGCCTAGCCACGGGATGGCCACGGGGAGGCCAGGCTGGGTCCATGGGGCGAACAGGGCATGCGAATGAACACCTGGATGGAACAACGGCTGATCCTGCTCGTGGAAGACAATCCCGACGACGCCGCGCTGGCACTGCGCAGCCTGGCCAGGTGTGACGTTCCGGCCCAGGTCGTTGTGGTCCGGGATGGTGTGGAGGCGCAGGAGTATCTGTTCGGCGACGGCCCGCAGGGCTCCTCGAAGCCCAATCCCTTGCCCGCCCTGATCCTCCTGGACTTGAAACTGCCCAAGGTGGACGGCCAGGAGGTTCTCCGTCGCATCCGGTCGCACCCGCGCACGCGGCTGATCCCTGTCGTGGTGCTCACCTCTTCGGACGAACGCCGGGACCTGGTGCGCAGCTATTCCCTGGGCGCTAACAGTTACGTTCGTAAACCGGTCGATTTCGCCCAGTTCTCTCAGGCCGTGCAGCAACTGAGCAACTACTGGCTGCGGCTCAACCGCCAGCCGCCCGTGACGAACCTGAGCTGACGATCCCCAACCTTGAACTGCCCCACACCGATCAGCCCCATCGGGAAGCTCTCCCCGCGGCCCACTGCCGCCCTGCCCGCGCCGGCGGGCGTCAAGAGAGTCCGCCGATCGGCCGACGATTGGGGGTGACGTAATGAGGGCCGCCACCCCGGGCACTGATGGGAGCCCGGGGGGTGGCCCGGTGTCGCCGGCACTCGGGCCGGCTCAACTGTATTCCTGTGCACGGGCAAAGGTAGGCCATGGGCAAGCCTCTGCGCGTCCTGCTGGTCGAGGACAACCGGGACGATGCCGCGCTGGCGCTGCGGGCGCTGCGGTGCGGTGGGTTCGATCCTTTCCACGAGCGCGTCGAGGACGCGCTGCATATGGCGGAGGCGCTTGAGCGCGGGCCTTGGGATGTGGTGATCGCCGATTACGCGCTGCCGCACTTCAGCGCGCCAGCCGCGCTGCGCCAGCTGAGGGCGTCGGGCCAGGACATCGCCTTCATCATCGTCACGGGGGCGATCGGCGAAGAGACGGCCGTGGCGGCGATGAAGGCCGGCGCGCACGACTACCTGATGAAGAACAACCTGGCGCGGCTCGCGGCGGTGGTCGAGCGCGAGATCCGCGAAGCCAAGCTCCGGCGCGAGCACCGGGCGGCCCAGGCGGCCCTGCAGCAGAGCGAGGCGTGTCTGCGGTCGATCTTCCAGGCGGCGGGCGTGGCGATCCTCGAGCTGGACGTCGCTAGGCTGTTGCCGTGGATCGAACCCGATGGGACGGCGACGGACGAGGAGATTCTGCGCCGCAAGGTCGAGGCGATCACCATCGTGCGGGCCAACGATGAGGCGCTGGAGCTCTTCGGCGCCCCTTCTCTGGAGGACCTGATCGCGGCGCGGGTAGCCACGATTCTGCCCGAGACGCTCGACGTCGTGAGCGCCATCGCAGGGGCGGTGGGCTCGGATCAGACCACGGTCGTCGGCGAATCGGCCTTCCGGCGCCTCTGTGGCGAGCGGCGCGAGGTGCACTACAAGCTGCGTCTTCAGCTCGGTGGACCCGGGGACACCCGGGTCCTGATGAGCTTGACCGACATCACGGAGCACAAGCGGGTCGAACGGGAGTTGCTGGCGGCGATGGAATCGGCCCAGGCGTCGAACCGCGCGAAGGGCGAGTTCCTGGCCACCATGAGCCACGAGATCCGCACGCCGATGAACGCGGTCATCGGGCTGGCCGGCCTGCTTCTGGACACCGAGTTGTCCCCCGACCAGCGACGCCAGGTCCAGATGATCGAGGATTCGAGTCAGGTGTTGCTGGCCGTGATCAACGACATCCTCGATTTCTCGCGCATCGAGGCCGGCCAGATGGTGCTCGAGCCGGTGACGTTCGACCTGCTGGAGGCGGTCGAGGAGGTCATCCTGCTGCAGGCCTTCCACGCGCGCCAGCGCGACCTCGAGATCCTGCTCCGCTATGACCCGCGGGCGCCGCGGGTGGTGGTCGGCGACGTGGGTCGCATCCGCCAGGTGCTGATGAATCTGGTGAACAACGCCCTGAAGTTCACCTCGACGGGTCATGTCTTCGTCGACGTCGGCTGCGTATGCTCCGGTGACCCACGTTCCACGTTCCGCTTCGCCGTCCAGGACACCGGGATCGGGATCCCTCCGGAGAAGCAGGAGGAGATCTTCGAGAAGTTCACCCAGGCCGACGCCTCGACCACCCGCAAGTACGGCGGCACAGGCCTGGGACTGGCCATCTGCCGTCAGATCGTCAAGCTGCTGGGCGGGCGGATCGGGGTCGAGAGCCGGCCGGGCCAGGGCTCGGAGTTCTGGTTCACGCTCGAGCTCGATCACCCCGAGGATCGCCCGGCTCTGGCCGCCGGACCCGACCAGGAGGCGCCACGGGTTCTCGTCCTGGTGGGGGGCGACTTGCTGGCCCATATCATCGTCGAGCAGGTGACCGGCTACGGTTTGCGCTGCGAGGTGGCCTCCGATCCCGCGGATGCCCTTGAGCGGCTGACGCGGGCGATTCAGGGCGCCGACCCCTTTGCCATCGCGTTGCTCGACCTGGCCTGCCCCGGGCCGCCCATGGACGAGCTCGTGCTCAACCTGCGGTCGACCCCGGGCTATCGGCGCACGGCGCCGATTCTGATCGGCCGCGCCCAGGACATCGCCCCCCCGGCGCCGTTCGAAGATGGCGGTGGGCTGCAGTGGCTGCGGCGGCCGGTGCTGCCTTCCCAGATCAGGCAGGCACTGCTGGAGGCGCTACCCGGCCGGCCAGCCGCCACCGACAGCGCAGGCGCCCGGCCCGAGCCGGACACGGCCGGCCAAACCGAGCCCGCCGCGCGCGTGCTGGTGGCCGAAGACAACGTGCTCAACCAGCGGGTGGCGGTGTTCCTGCTGGAAAAGCTCGGGTGCCGGGTGGATCTCGTGGCCGACGGGCAGGAAGCGGTCACGATGGTCAAGATGTTCCACTACGACCTGGTCTTCATGGACTGTGAGATGCCGGTCATGGATGGGCCGGCAGCCTCGCGCGCCATCCGCGCCCTGGGCGGCGCCCGCGCTGGCGTCCCCATCATCGCCATGACCGCGCACGCTTCCGGCGAGGTCGGCGAGATGGACGACCTCATCACCAAGCCGGTCAGCGCCGAGCTCCTGCGCTCTGTCCTCCAGCGCTGGCTGGCGCGGCGCGTGCCCAGGATTGCCTGAAACGCTCCCCAACCCCCGGCATCCCCATCCCCTGGCCGCCGGCATTGCCAGGGTGGGTCCGCATTGGGTACGCTCTCGCGATCGCGGCGCCGGGATCCTGCGCTGCGCGCGGAGTGGCCATGAAGCGTGCCGATTTCCATGCGCTCCTGGGTGAGCGGACCCTCGTCGGCGAGGGTCCGCTCGGCCAGCTTCTCGCCGCGGGGCGCATCCAAGGGGCGCCGGGCGGGGACCGGGAAGCGGCCATGAGCGCGGCCTCGTCGCCGGCCGGGCCGCCGCGCCCGGACCTGGTGGCGCTGGAAGACCCCGAGCGGCTGGCCGCGCTTCATCGCGGTTCGCTCGATGCCGGGGCGGACGTCATCCTCACCAACACCTTGACCGCGAACCGGCCCACGCTCGAGTCGACCGGCCGGCAGGATCGCCTGCGCGAGACGATCGGGCGGTCGCTGGCCGCCGCCCGTGACGCGGTGGCGTCTTGCGCCCGCCCGGGCGATCGCCCGAGGCTGGTGGCGTTCGCGCTGGGGCCGCCAGCGCCGGGCATCGTCCCGCTAGGTCGACTGAGCTTCGCGCAAGCGGTCGATGCCTACGCCGAGGTGGTGGCGCTCGCGCTGGACGGCGGGCCCGACCTCTTCTGGCTCGACGGGCACAGCGATCTGCAAAGCGTGCGGGCGGCGCTGATCGCCCTGCGCGAGGCGGCTCCGGACCATCCCATCGTCGCGACCCTGACCTTCGGGGCCGATGGACGCGCAGAGGGCGGCACCTCGCCGGCGGTGCTGGTTGCGGTCGCCCGATCGCTCGGCGCCGACGTCGTGGGGGCCTGTGGGGGCGCGGGGCCCGACGCCCTGAGGCCGGTGGCCAAGGCGCTGCGGAACGTCAGCGATTTGCCCCTTCTGCTCGCCCCTGCCCCCACGGACCCGACCAGCGGGGAGCGCCCGCTCGGACCGCGCGAGTTTGTCCGCCGCACGGAACCGCTCCTGGAGGGCGGGGTGGCGCTCGCCTGCTGTTGGGGTGCGCCGGCGCCGCAGTACACCGCCCTGCTGGCTCGCTCGGTGCACGCCCTGGCGCCGCACCGGCCGCCGCGGTTGCAGCGTCTGTGGGTCGCCTCGCGCCGCCGCGACGTGGAAATCGGCCGCGGCCGCGGACTGGTCGCGGTCCAGGCCTGGGGCGGGGCCGCGCGGCGCGCCTGGCAGCAGGCCAGCGCGGGTGGGCGCGATGTCTGGCGGCCGTGGGGCGACCAGATCGCCCGTTCGGCCGTGCACATGATCGAGGTGCGTCATCCGGATCCCGGACTCGCGGAGCCCGACTTCTTCGGGATCGCGGTGCCGGAGATGACGGCCGTCTCCGATTGCCCGGTCCTCATCACCGCCGACACGCGCCGGGGTCTCGAGACCGCCCTCGCGGGCGCTGCCGGCCGGCCGCTGGTGGCGGGCGTGTGGGACGACCGCTCCCGACTTGATCGCGTGCTGCCCCTGGCGCGCCGTTATGGCGCCGCGCTGGTGGCGACCTGCATGACCGGTCAGCGGATTCCGTCGCGGGCGGAAGAGAAGCTCGCGATTGCGGAGAAGCTGCTGGGCGCGGCCACCGCGGCGGGTTTGGCGCAGGAAGATCTGATCATCGACCCGGCTCTGGGCTCCGTGCTCTCCGATCCGTCCGCGCCGGGCGAGTTTGTCCGGACGCTGGTGCTGCTCAAGGAGCGGCTGGGGCAGCCGGCCATGCTGCGATTGAGCCGCATCGCCGAGGGGCTGCCCGGCGGGCGGGTGGGGGTTGAGATGGCCATGCTGGCCATGGCCGGCGCTGGGCAGCTCGATCTGGTCGTGGGGGAGTTCGACGTGCCGCCCCTGCGACAGGCGGCGGCCGCCGCCTCGCTCCTCATGGGGCGCGACCGCGAGGGTCGCCGCTACCGCCAGATCGTGGGCGAGCGCGGAGCGGGCGGGTCCCGGGACCGCCGGCCCCGATCCCGGTAGGGAGCTGTTGACGCTGGTATTACGAAGTACTATCCTGCCGGGGTTGCCCGCAAGCGGGAGGCCCCATGGGTTCAGGCAAGAAGCAAGAGGTTATCTCTTTCAAGGTCGACGCCACGCTCGCCCGAGCCTTGGATGCCTTGCCGAATCGTTCGGAGTTCATCCGCTGCGCCGTGCTGGCCGCGCTGGACAGCGGCTGCCCGCTCTGCGGCGGCACCGGCATCCTGAGCGCCGACCAGCGCGTTCACTGGCGCCGCTTTGCGGCGACCCATGCGCTCGTTCAGTGTGACGATTGCCACGCCTACCATCTCGTGTGTCCAGCCGACGCCTCCCAAGCCGGCGGCGTCCTTCCCCCGCAGAAACTGGAGGGGTCGTGATGGATTTCGCCCTCTCCTCCCGCCCGCTGCCAGGGCTTTGCCGGGCGCCCATTGTCCTGGGCGCGATCGGGCTGGCGTTGCTCGGGGTGGGGCGCGCGGGAGCCTCGAACGACAGCGCTCCGCTGCGCGTGGTCGTCAGCACCCCGCCCCAGGCCGGGATCGTGGAGCGCGTGGGCGTCGGCCGGGTCGCTGCCCAGGTGCTCGTCCAGCCCGGGCAGGATCCCCACACCTTCGAGCCCACCCCGCGACAGATCATGGAGATCGGAGCGGCTGACGCGTACCTGATGATCGGCATGCCGTTCGAAGCTCGCCTGGTCAAGAAGCTGCGTGAGGGGGGCAGCCGATTGCGCTTCGTCGACATGGCGGCCGGCATCGAGCGCCGCAGCTTTCGCCCCGGTGAAGGCGAGGACCATGCTCGCGCCGATATCCGCGCCGATGCTCGCCACCATGTCCGGGAGCAGGCCCGCCACCAGGCCCACGAACACGGGGCTGGGGAGCATCCTGGGCACCACGGGGTCGGCGAGCATCTCGATCCCCATGTCTGGCTGGCGCCCAGATGGATCGAGCGGCTGGCCGAGAACGCCGCGGGGGCCTTCCAGGAGCTCGATCCGTCCGGCGCCGCCGAGTATCGCCGGAACCTGGAAACCTTCCGCGCCGAGATCCGCGCCACCGATGCGCGGATCCGCGAGCTGCTGGCGCCTTTCCAGGGCGAGCGGTTCTACGTCTTTCACCCGGCCTTCGGCTACTTCGCCGATGCCTACGGCCTCGAGCAGATCGCCGCAGAAATGGAGGGCAAAGAGCCCGGGCCCCAGCGCCTGGCCCGGATGATCGCCTCCGCGCGGGCCGACAGCGTGCGCATCATCTTCGTGCAGCCGCAGTTCAGCACCCAGGCCGCGACCGCCTTGGCCGGCGCCATCGGCGGCGCCGTGGTGCCGATGGACCCGCTCGCCCGCGACGTGCTCGCGAACCTGGAGCGCGTGGCGCGCGAGGTGCATGCGGCGCTCTCGCGCTAGCATGCCCCCCCGGATGCCGCGTCGAAGAGGAGGTGAGCGGCGTGACGGATGGTCCGGTCGTCGAGCTCAAGGGCGTGACCTTCGGCTACGAGCGCGTCACGGTGATCGAGGCGGCCGATCTGGTCGTGCCGGCCGGCGCCTTCGCGAGCATCGTGGGCCCCAACGGCGGGGGCAAGACGACCCTGCTCAAGCTGATCCTGGGCATGCTCCAGCCGAATCAGGGGATCGTGCGCGTGTTCGGCGAACCCCCCGCGCAGGTCCGAGCTCGCATCGGATACTTACCCCAGGTCTCCCGGCACGACCCGCTCTTTCCGGTCACCGTGATGGATGTCGTCCTGATGGGCCGGCTGACGGCCCGTGCGGCGGGGCCCTACTCGCGGGCCGACCGCCGGGCGGCGGAGCGGGCGCTCGTGGACGTGGGGCTGCCCGACCTGCGCGGGCGCCGACTGGCGGACCTCTCGGGTGGCGAGCGGCAGCGCGTCCTGGTCGCCCGGGCTCTGTGCAGCGATCCAGAGATGCTCCTGCTCGATGAGCCGACGGCCGGCGTCGATTCACCGGCCGAAGATCGCCTGATGCGGCTCCTGGTGGATCTGAACCGCCGCATGACCATCCTGATGGTCTCGCATGATCTGGGCTTCGTGGCGCAGATCGTGCGCCATGTGATCTGCGTCAATCGGCGCGTGCGCGTCCATGCCACGAGCGATCTGACCGGCGAGCACATCCGCGAGCTCTATGGCGCGCCCGTGCGCATGGTGCACCACGAGGGTAGGGACGAGCGATGAGGGAGTTTCTGCAGGCGCTGGCCAATCCTGACATCGCGTTCCTGCGCTATGCCTTCGTCGCCGGGATGCTCGCCAGCGTGGGCTTCGGCATCATCGGGACCTATGTGGTCGTCCGCCGCATTAGCTACATTGCCGGCGCCATCTCGCACTGCGTGCTGGGCGGCATCGGCGCCAGCCTCTACCTGCAGGCCATGGCCGGCTGGACCTGGTGTACGCCACTCCTGGGTGCGGTGGTCTCGGCCCTGCTGGCCGCGCTGGTCATCGGCCTGGTCAGCCTCCACGCCCGCCAGCGCGAGGATACCGTGATTGGGGCCCTGTGGGCCGTGGGGATGGCCGTGGGCCTGGTCTTCCTCGCGCGCACGCCCGGCTATGTCAATCCGATGAGCTACCTGTTCGGCAACATCCTCCTCATCTCCCGCGGCGACCTGGGGATGATCGCCGCCCTCGACCTGGTCGTGGTGGGGTTGGCGGTCGTGTTCTACAACCCCTTCATGCTGGTCTGCTTCGATGAGGAGTTCGCCCGCGTGCGCGGCGTGCGGGTGGAGCTCCACTTCCTGCTGCTGCTGGGCTTGACCGCCTTGACCGTTGTGCTGCTCGTCACCGTTGTCGGCATCGTGCTGGTCATTGCGCTCCTGACCTTGCCGGCGGCGATCGCCGGGCAGTTTGCCCGCCGGGTCTGGCAGATGATGGCGCTGGCGGCGGCGCTCTGCATGGTGTTCACGGGGGTGGGGCTCGGGGTCAGTTACGCGCAAAACTTGCCTAGCGGGCCTACGATCATCCTGTTGGCAGGTGGGGTCTACTTGCTGGTCATGGTGGCACCTCGCGTTCGTAAACTGATAGCGGGAAGCTAGATAGTCTCTGATGCCCCGTTCCGAGCGGCTCGAAATCTTCCCGCAGTTCAAAAATCGGGGAACTTGTTCCATTGTCTAGTGAATTAGTGGACAATGGGTGTCCGCTGCGGCAGCAGCGCGGACCAGCGGGCGGCCGAGCGCGGCCCGGCCCGCCGAGCATCGGTTTCGCACTGAGGCGCATCGCCGCGTGAGGATGGGGGAGCTAACAAAGGGGAGCCCTGGGATGGACAGAACAACGGTCAATGAGATGGTCAACAAGCTGCAACCTGGTGGCAATGGTCAATCTGCCAGCCAGCGTCGTTCGGTGGGCCACGGTCAGTTGGGCGGCCAGGGGCCATCGGGCCCCGCAGGTCGCCCCGGTCCCCGGCCGGAGGAAATGCTGCGTGCTGTGGGCCTCAAGGTCACCGCGGTGCGCGTGGCGCTGATCGATTTGATCTCGCGCCGGGCCCAGCATATGACCGCCGACGAGATCACCGCTGCCCTGCACGCCGAGGGCCTGCCGGTTGATCGCGTGACGATCTACCGCAACGTGGAGCGGATGATGCAGGAAGGCCTCCTCATGGCCGATCTCCAACCCGGCCGGGCCCTGAAGGTGGCGCTCGGGCCCCGCCCGGGGCGTGTGCATCACCACCACATCGTCTGCGACTCGTGCGGCCGGGTGACGCCGACGGCGGGCTGCTACCTGGCGGAGAATTGGGAGGCGATCCGGGCGGACATGCTCAAGACCACGGGATACGAGCTCGGCGGTCATTTGATGCAGTTCACCGGCACCTGTCCGGAGTGCTCGCGGTCGCAAACAGAAGCGGAGGAACCTCTCGGTCCCCCCGCTTCTGCTTAGAGCCAGTTCCGCCGCTTGGACTAGCGGAACATGTCCTTCATCTGACCCCACGACGAGGTCTCGACCGGCGAGCAGCCACCATCGCGCTCGAACGTGTCAAAGTACCCCGGCGTGCCGCTGTCGAAGTTGCGGACAGCGATGCCGCCCGACGTGTACTGGTTGTTGACGGCGCTCACCGTGGCGAGCAGCGTCGTGCCGTCGCTGTCATACAGGTTGGCGGTGATCAAGCCACCGACATCCCACACGACCTCAACGCGGTACCAGTACCGGTTGATGAACACGTACGGCACCTCGGCCAGGGTCGAGTAGCCCCAGCCCGAGTTGAGCTGGATGATCCACGTATTGGTGTTGTCACCCAGAACCGCGCTGTAGCAACCCGACGGTGTGGCGCCAAACCCGATGTAGTTCCGGGTCCAGGTCGAGTTGGGCATATTCGTCCAGACGCTCATCGTGTTGCCCTGCTCCAGGTGGACCTGGGCATCGTTCCGGTAGAGCCAGCCTGTGCGAATCGTCCCCGCCTCGAGACCGTAGTTGCCGTCGTGCGCGGCGATGGCCGTGACGCGCGTGCCGATCGGGTCGCCGCCGACGGCCTGCAGCCAGTCGGTGACGCTGCCGTCCTCGAAGTCCTCGATAACGACCGCTGTTGCCGCCATCGGCAGCAGGCAGGCCATCACGACGACCAGGAGATACTTCCTCATGATTCACTTCCTCCTTGCTTCGGACTCAGTGTCTTCGATGCACATCTCGATGACCTAACTGGACCAAACTACAACCTCGCACCCCCATTCTAGGGGAAGGTGCGATCCGCAGTCAAGCGCGACCCCGCGGCCTGGCCGATGCCGCCGGCCAGGGATCTGTGGGCGTCTGGACGTGGAGCGATCCTTAGCTTACGATGGTAATCAGTCGTCTGGTAAGCGTGAGTGTATCCGCTGGGACCCGACGGCGCTATCACCCCGATCCGCCATCCGGGGGCTATCCGGATGGTTGCGCCCTCGCGGGCGGGCGGAGTAGACTCTGCGCTTGATATCTGGGGATCCGTGAGGTTCCCGGCCCCGCCCACCCGGCGCGTTCGCCCGAAGATCCGCCGTCTGGGGGGGCAGTTCCGTAATTGACCACCGGACCATCAGTTCCGGTAGTTCCGGCAGATCCGGGAGGGGGATTCCGTGAAGGGGCGCGTGCTCATCATCGACGACGAACCGGAAATCCGGCGCAACCTGACGATCGGGCTGACGCAAGAGGGCTACACGGTGGTCGCCTGCCCGGATGGGATCTCCGCGATTCACGAGCTCAACCGGGCGAGCGAGCGCGGCGTGGGCTTCCATTACCTGGTGACCGACATCTTCATGCCCGACATCGACGGGCTGAAGATCCTGAAAGTCATCAAGAGCCAGCACCCGGAGCTGCCGGTGCTGGTGATCACCGGCTTCGGCGACGACCGGCTCAAGTTTACGGCGCTCTCCGAGAAGAACACCGGCTACCTCGACAAACCCTTCGAGATTCCCGAGCTGGTCGACGCCCTCGAGCGGCTGTCGCCGGGCACGACCACCCTCAAGCCGGCGGCAGCCACGGCGGAGGAGGGCCTCCGCGAGTCGGTGAGCGCCTATCTGACGCTCAAGATCACCGACGCGTCCCGCAGCATGGAGATCTACAACGAGCTGTCACGCCTGCCGGGGATCGTCTCGTGCCATGCGGTGCGCGGGGACGTCGACATCATCCTGCTCGGCCAGGCCGACAGCCAGGCGGGTATCGACGCGCTGTTCGCCCGCGTCCGGTCGGTCCCGGGCGTCGAAGTGGCCTCGGTTTCGGCGGTCGAGCGCCCCAAGCTCGATCGCGACGTCAACGAGTTCGTCGACGTCTACCAGAAGGCGGTCAAGACCGCGACCCAGGAAACCGCCCAGAAGCAGCCCGGCACCGCCAGCTACATCATCGTCGACATCGACCGGGACGCCATCCAGCAGATCTTCACCACCGTCTTCTTCATCGAGGAAGTCATCTTTTGCGACGTCATCGACGACGGCACCAAGCTGGTGGGGATGATCACCGGTCAGGGCGCCGTGGGGCGCACGCCGCGCATCATCGAGAAGATCAATGAGATCGAGGGCGTCTTGCGCGTGCGCGAGGCCAAGGTGATCAAGATGCTCGACGACTAGGGGGAGCCGCGATGGCCCACGAGAGTGAGAGCTTTGCCTACCGGCTGTGGCGCTACGACGGCGCGCCCGGCGAGCTGATCCCGCTGCTGCAATCCGCTCAGGACCATTTTGGCTACATCCCGCGCCGGGCGATCAAGTACATCGCCGAGGTCACCAACATTCCGGAATCCAGTGTCTACGGGGTGATCACCTTCTACAGCCAGTTCCGGCTCCAGCCCATGGGCAAGTACGTCATCCGTCTGTGCGCCGGGACAGCGTGCCACGTCTCGGGCTCGAAGCTGCTCATCGACACCGCCCAGGACGAGCTGGGCATCGAGGTGGGCGACACCACCACCGACGGGCTCTTCACGCTCTTCACGGTGGCCTGCCTGGGGTGTTGCTCGCTGGCCCCGGTCATGATGATCGACGATGAGACCCACGGCAGCCTGACGCCGGCCGCGGTGCGCAAGCTGCTGCGCGCCTACCGGCGCCGCGAGCCATCGCGAGGCGTGCCCGAGCCGGCTGCCGCCAGCAGCCCTTAGCAACGCCTCCCGGGCGGGAGGCCCAAGTATGCCGGGCGGGCGCCCCGGGCCATCAGGCGGCTGATGGGCGCGTGTCCCTTGGCGAACCCGGAGTGGGCAGATGAAGACGGTCTTGGTGGGCATGGGTACCTGCGGCCTGTCGGCCGGGGCGCAGAGCGTCTTCGCGAAGCTGCGCGCGTTGGCGCAGGCGCAGCCGGCGGTCAGCGAGGTCAAACTCACCGGCTGCATCGGCATGTGCTTCCGCGAGCCGCTGGTCGAGGTCCGTGAGAACGGCACGCGCACCTTCTACGGCGAAGTCGATGAAGCGCGCGCGGCGGAGATCTTCGAGCGGCACGTGCGCGGCGGCCAGGCGATCGACGAGTACGTCGTGCTGCGCCAGGAGAACGGCCGCCTGGCGGGCGCCGAGCTCGAGTTCATGGCCACGCAGCAACGGATCGTCCTGCGCAACTGCGGCACGATCGACCCCGAATCGCTCGCCGAGTACGAGGCCACGGGGGGGTATCGCGCGCTGCGCCAGGCCCTCGGCGAGATGGCTCCCGCCGAGATCATTGAGGTCATCAAGGCCTCGGGCCTGCGCGGCCGGGGCGGCGCGGGTTTCCCCACGGGCCTGAAATGGTCCTTCGCCGCGCAGAACGCGGGCGACGAGAAGTACGTGGTCTGCAATGCCGACGAGGGCGATCCGGGCGCCTTCATGGACCGCTCGGTGCTCGAGGGCGATCCCCACGCGGTGCTCGAGGGGATGATCATCTGCGCCCGGGCGATCGGGGCGACGCACGGCTACATCTACTGCCGCGCCGAGTATCCGCTGGCCCTGAAGCGCCTGGCGATCGCGCTCGAGGCGGCGCGCCGGGCGGGCTACCTGGGGAAGAACATCCTCGGGTCGGGTCACGACTTCGACATCAAGATCAAGCAGGGTGCCGGCGCCTTCGTCTGCGGCGAGGAAACGGCGCTGTTCGCCTCGATCGAGGGCGAGCGCGGCATGCCCCGCATCCGGCCGCCCTTCCCGGCCGAGAAGGGCCTGTGGAAGAAGCCCACCAACAACAACAACGTCGAGACCTACGCCAACGTGCCGTGGATCCTCGTCAACGGCGCCGCGGCCTTTCGCCAGTACGGCACCGAGAAGAGCCCGGGCACGAAGGTGTTTGCGCTGGCGGGCAAGGTGCGCCGCGGCGGGCTGGCCGAAGTGCCCCTGGGCATGTCGATCAACGACCTCGTGTACAAGATCGGCGGAGGCATCAAGGCCGGGCGCAAGTTCAAGGCGGTGCAGATGGGTGGCCCCTCGGGCGGGTGCATCCCGGCCGAGCAGGGCGACACGCCCGTCGACTACGAGAACATCCCCAAGACTGGCGCCATCATGGGGTCCGGGGGCATGGTCGTGCTCGACGACTCGCAGTGCATGGTCGAGATCGCCCGCTTCTTCCTGGACTTCACGCAGAAGGAGTCCTGCGGCAAGTGCACCTTCTGCCGGATCGGGACGCTGCGAATGCTCGAGGTGCTCGAGCGGATCACGCGTGGTGAGGGCCGGGCGGAGGATATCGAGCATCTCTCGCGACTGGCCGTGCAGATCAAAGAGGCCAGCCTGTGCGGGCTGGGCCAGACCGCGCCCAATCCGGTGCAGACGACGATCCGCTACTATCGCAGCGAGTATGAGACCCACATCAAGGACCGCACCTGTCCGGCCCACTTCTGCGAAGCCCTGGTCGACTTTCACATCGATCCCGAGAAGTGCGTGGGGTGCACCCTGTGCGCCAAGAATTGCCCGGTGGGGGCGATCCAGGGGGAGCCCAAGAGGGTCCACGTCATCGACATCGCGGTGTGCGTCAAGTGCAGCAAGTGCATCTCGAGCTGCAACTACGGCGCGGTGTACAAGAACTGAGGCAGAGAACGCATGGAGACCGTCAAGATCAAGGTCAACGGCCGGGAGATCGAGGCCCGCGCGGGGCAGACGATCCTCGAGGCGGTGCACGAGCACGGCGTGGACGAGATCCCCACGCTCTGCTATTCGCCGGAGCTCGAGCCCTTCGGCTCGTGCTTCGTGTGCACGGTAGAGGTCAAAGGCCGCGCCAATCTCGTGCCGGCCTGCGCCACCCGCGTCGCGCCCGGCATGGAGATCGAGACCCGCAGCGAGCGCGTGGTGGCCTCGCGCCGCACCGCCCTCGAACTGCTGCTCTCGAACCACTATGCCGACTGCGTCTCGCCCTGCCAGATCGGCTGCCCGGCCGGCGTGGATGCGCAAGGCTACATCGCGCTGGCCGCCATGGGCCAGGTGCGCCAGGCGATCGACCTCATCCGCGAGGCCAACCCCCTGCCGGCGGTCTGCGGGCGCGTGTGCGTGCGCAAGTGCGAGGTCGTCTGCCGCCGCGTGGACGTGGATGCGGCGGTGAGCATCAATGCGGTCAAGCGCCATGTGTCCGATGCGCCGGGAGCCTACGACGGGACCCCGGAGCGCGAACCGGCGCGGGGCCAGTCGGTCGCCATCGTGGGTTCGGGCCCCGCGGGCCTGACCGCGGCCTGGTTCCTCGCGCGCCAAGGCTACGATGTCGTGATCTACGAGGCGATGCCGCGCTCGGGCGGGATGCTGCGCTATGGGATCCCTACCTACCGGCTGCCCGACGACGTGCTCGACCGCGAGGTCGACTACATCGGCCGGGCCGGGGTTGAGATCCGCTACAACGTCCGAGTGGGCCGCGACATCTCGCTCGACGAGTTGCGCCAGAAGCATGCGGCGGTCTTCCTGGGCGCGGGCGCCTGGAAGCCTAAGCCGATGCGCGTTCCGGGCGAGTTCGAAACCGAGGGCGTCCGCCAGGGGATCGATTTCCTCAAGGAGAAGGCCGACGACCCGAGCCCGGTCAAGGGCACCGTGGTCGTGGTGGGCGGCGGCAACACCGCCATGGACGTCGCGCGCACCTCGTGGCGCTGCGGCGCCGAGAAGGTGATCATCCTCTACCGCCGCACCAAGGCCGAGATGCCCGCCGATGAGATGGAGATCCGCGATTGCCTCGAGGAGGGCATCGAGATCATGGAGCTGGCCGCGCCGGTGGGTGTGGTGGCCGAGCAAGGGCGCCTGAAGGCCCTCAAGTGCCTCCGCATGGTGCTGGGCGAGCCGGACGCCTCGGGCCGGCGGCGCCCGGTCCCGCTCGAGGGCTCGGAGTTCGAGCTGCCCTGCCAGCTGGCCGTCTCTGCGATCGGCCAGGAGCCGCTGCTCGAAGGCCTCACGCAGGTCGGCTGCCACCCGATCGCCGTCAGCCGGTGGAATACCTACGAGGTCGACACTGCGACGATGAAGACCAACATCGAGGGTGTCTTTGCCGGGGGCGATGCCGCCGATGATGGGCCGACGGTTGTGATCGATGCGATCCGCGACGGGCAACGCGCCGCCCGCACCATCCATGCTTACCTGAGCGGCGAGGAGCCGGCGCGCGCGCCGTTCGTCGTGACCAAGGAATTCTGGGCCAAGCCGGGTCAGGCGGAGTTGGGCGAGGTGCGGGAGGTCCCGCGCCACGAGGTCCATGCCTCGGCGGTCGCCGAACGACAGGGCAATTTCAGCGAGGTGGCGCTGGGCTTCGAGCCCGAGGACGTGCTGCACGAGGAGGAGCGGTGCCTGTCGTGCGGCTGCGTGCGGTTCTACGACTGCAAACTGCGCCAGTATGCCGAGCAATACGGCGTCGACCTGGAGCGCTTCAAGGGCTACGTCCGCAAGCACCGCATCGATGATCGCCACCCGCACATCGTCTACGATCCCAACAAGTGCATCCTGTGCGGACGGTGCATCCGCACCTGCGCGCGCGTGCTGCCGATCTCCGCGCTGGGCCTGGTCAACCGGGGCTTTCGCACCGAGATGCGGCCGGCCCTGAACGAGCCGCTCATCGAGACGAGCTGTGTCTCGTGCGGCAACTGCGTCGATGCCTGCCCGACCGGCGCCCTGACCGTCAAGTACCCCTTCCCGGGTCGGGCGCCGCTGGTGACCGAGGAGACGGCCACGCACTGCGCCTTCTGCTCGCTCGCCTGCCCGATCTCGGTCCGCCGCTTCGGCCGCGACGGCGGGGAAGACCGCTACTACCTCACCTCCTCCGGAGTTCCGGGCGAGTATCTCTGCCGCTATGGGCGCTTCGGCTACGAGCGGTTCCTCAAGCAGCGGCGCCTGCGCACCCCCGAGCTGCGCACGGGCAGCGTCACGAAGGCGATCGGTTTCGAGGAGGCCTTCGCCCAGGCGGCGGCCGGATTGCGGAAGGTGGCCGCAGAGCACGGCCCGCAGGCGCTGGCCGTCTTCGCCTCGCCCGAGCTGACCAACGAGGAGCTCTACCTCGCCGGCCGCATCGCGCGCGAGGGGCTGGGCACGAACAACATCGGTTCGCTCGCCATGCTGCTCACGCAGCGGGAGGCGGGCGTGCTCGATCGCAGCCTGGGCTTCACCGCCTCGACCGTCGACCGATCGGCCCTGCGCGAGGCGGATCTCATCGTTTGCAACAACACCGCCACCGAGTCCGATCATCTGATCCTGGCGGTTGAGATCATCGAGTCGGTCCGGCGCGGGGCCCGGCTGATCGTGGCCAACTCGATCCTCGATACGACCGACCGGATCCTGTCGTCGGTCGCGCTCGACCCCATGCGCGGTCGCGCGGCGCTGCTGTGGCATGGCGTGATGCATCTGCTGATCGAAGACGGGTTCCTGGCGCGCGATGCGATCGGTGCGCTGCCGGGTGGGCGCGATTTCCTCGCGGCGCTCGAGCAAGACCTGGCTGCGGTGGCCGATCTGACCGGCGTGGCGGCGGAGCGAATCCGCCAGGCCGCCGACGAGTTCCGGCGCGCGGGCCGGGTTGTCTTCGTGCACTGCCCCGATCGCCCCCAGGACCAGGCGCCGGGCGACATGGAGACGCTGGCCAACTTCGCGCTGCTGCTGCGCGCCGCGGGCGTCCAGGCCGATCTGCTCCTGCCGCGCCTGTCGGGCAACATGGCCGGGCTCGAGGTGGCGGGTGCCGATCCGACCTTCCTGCCCGGCCGCCGGCCGGTGGACGGCGCCTATCCCGGTGCGCGCACGCACGAGGAGTTGCGCCGCCGATTGGCGGACGGTCAGATCCGCGGTGCCCTGATCATCGGGGAGGACCCGCTCGAGCCGGCGCGCACGGGCGCCTGGTTCCAGAACCTGGAGTTCCTGGCGGCGATCGACTGGACCCCCACCGAGACGACCCGCTTCGCCGACATCACGCTGCCGGGGACGACCTACCTCGAGAGCGAGGGCACGCGCTGCAGTTTCGAGGGGTGCGTGATCGACTTCGCGCGCGCGGTCACGCCGCCCGCGGGGCGGCCCGGGTGGGCGGTCCTGGCGGGACTGGCCGGGGCGCTGGGCGTGACGGTCGCAGCCGTAAAGGCCGAGGCGTTGACGGCCGAGCTCGAGCGTGCGGTGCGCGGCCACCTCGGGGATCTGGCGCCCTTCTTCTGGAATCGGGGTGAGGCGCAGGCCTGGACCGGTCGTGGCCGGCTCATCGTGGCCGACGTGCGCGGCAAGGCGGCCTCCATCCCGCCGGCGGTCACCCACGGCGGGCGCTACAAGCGCGGGTTGCGCGAGGTGGGCGCCGAGCGTTTCCGCGTGCGATAATCGAGCGAGGTGATCAGGATGCGATGATGGCACAGCGGGCGGGCGAGGCGCGCCCACCGCGAAGGGGCGGCGTGTGAAGGTCTCGGTCGTGATGCCGGTCTACAACGAGGTCGCCACGCTCGCGCAGATCATCCAGCGCGTGCAAGCCGTTCCGCTCGATAAAGAGATCCTGGTCGTCGACGACTTCTCGACCGACGGCACCCGCGAGCTGCTGGCCAAACTGACCAGTCCCGGCGTGCGCGTCTTCCTGCACGAGCGCAATCGCGGCAAGGGCGCCGCGATCCGTACCGCCCTGCCCCAGGCGACCGGCGACATCATCATCATCCAGGACGCCGACCTCGAGTACGATCCCGCGGAGTATCCGAAGCTCATCGCGCCGATTGCCGCGGGCGCGGCCGACGTCGTCTACGGCTCGCGCTTCCTCGGCCAGGGGCGCGGCACGGCGGGCCGGGCCCACTATGCCGCCAACCGCGCGCTGACCTGGGTGTCCAACCTCTTTACCGGCCTGCATCTCACCGACATGGAAACTTGCTACAAGGCCCTGCGCACGGACGTGGCTCAGCGGCTCGACCTCGTGGCGGATCGTTTCGAGATCGAGCCTGAGATCACCGCGAAGGCGGCCCGGCTCGGCGCGCGTTTCCGCGAGGTCCCGATCAGCTACGCGGGCCGCTCGCGAGCGGAAGGCAAGAAGATCGGCCTGGGCGATGGGCTGAAGGCGCTGGCGACCATCGTCAGATTCGGGGTCCTGACGGCCGGTCGCCGTCGGGTATGGCCGGGCAGCCATGAGCCGGGAGGGAGACGATGATCGTCCTGCGCGACCTCTATGCCCTGATCGAGACCAACTTCGAATTCCTCATGGCGGTCGATGAACAGGAGAAGGTCATCCACGCCAGCCGTCTGCTCGCGCGTGCTTGCGGATCCGATGAGATCCGCTTAGTCGGCCGCCACCTCGCGGAGGTCCTCACCCCCCAGTCGCTCGACACGTTCCGCTCGGCCTTCCTGCCCGCCCGGGACGGCAGTGCGGGCACGGTGGTCTACACACCGGCGCAGGCGCCGGACTGCTCGATTCCCCTCAAACTGGGGTTCGTCAACACCGGCCTGGGCGGGCTGTTCCTCTCCTTCGGCACGCAGGTCGATGGTCTCAGCCGGGTGGGTCAGACGGAGAAGGACGAGCGGGTCAAGGAGCTCTTCTGCATCTACTCGGTGGCTGAGTGGATCGAGGTGTCGCCTTCGATCCGCGAGTTCTTCAAGCACCTGCCCGAGTACCTCCGGCGTGGCATGCAGTATCACGACCGCGCGGTGGTCTACTCCAACTACCAGGGTGTCGAGTACGGGCAGAAACTGGCCACCGCTCGCAAGATCAGCGCCCGGCTGGTCGTCAACCGCCAGGTGGCGGGCGAGATCGCGGTCGGCTACGTGGACGAATCCCTCGAGCTTCTGCCCGAGGAGCAGCGCATGCTCGCGGAGATCGCGCGCATGCTCAGCCTGGCCCTCGAGCGCAAGGAGCTGGCCGAGCGGCTCACCCTCAAGCACGAGGAGGAGGAGCAGTACCGCGAGACCCTGGCCAAGCTCGAGCAGGAGATCGAGGCGCGCAGCCGCGAGGTCGAGGAGCAGCGCAAGCGACTCAATGCCGTCAACTCCTACCTCGACAGCGCCACGCGCAGTTGGGACGAGTCGCGCGCGCGCCTGGAGGCGATCTTCGCGGCCGTTCCCGATCGCATGGCGATCATCGACCGCCAGCGCAACGTGATCATGACCAACAAGAAGGACGTTCCCGAGGGCGAGAAGTGCCACAAGGCCTTCTTCCACCGTGACCGGCCCTGCGAGGATTGCCGCCTGGCGCGCATCGTGCGCGACCGGACGCCCATCACCCTGACGATCCAGGACAACGACCGTCACCTCGAGGTCCATGCGCTGCCGATCTTCAATCAGGACCACGAGGTGGACGGCATCATGGAGTTCTACCGGGACGTGACCCTGGAGAGGACCTACGCGCAGCAGCTCCAGCAAGCGGATCAGATGGCCTCGTTGGGCCAGCTGGTGAGCGGCATCGGCCACGAGATCAACAACCCCAACCAGTTCATCCGCGGCAACGTCAAGATCCTCAAGCAGGCGCTCGAGGACATGCTGCCGATCGTCGACGCCCACCACCAGCAGCATCCGGAGCTCAAGGTCGCCCGACTGCCCTACAGCTTCTTCCGCCAGCACGTCATGACCCTGATCGACGACATGGCCCACGGCTCGGAGCGCATCAAGGCGATCGTCGAGGGGCTCAAGCGCTTCGCGCGGCGCGACGAGGGACTGCTGATCGACAAGGTCGACGTCAACACCGCCATCGAGGCCTGTACGCGCCTCGTCCACAACGAAGTCCACAAGACCGCCGATCTCGCACTGGACCTCGACCCGAACATACCCGCCTTTGTCGGCAATTCGCACAAGATCGAGCAAGTGCTGGTCAACCTCATCGTCAACGCCGCGCAGGCGATGCCCGATGATCGCCGCGGCCTGATCACCGTCCGGTCGCGCCACGAGGGCGATTACGTGATCGTGCAAGTCGAGGACAACGGCAAGGGTATGAACGAGAAGACGATCAAGCAGATCTTCGACCCGTTCTTCACCACCAAGCGGGCCAAGGGCGGGACGGGATTGGGATTGGCTATCGCCTATCGCATTCTCGAGGAGCACAACGGGACGATCTCGGTCAAGAGCGAGCCCGGTGCGGGCACGACCTTCACGATCCGGATCCCGGTCCGACCCGGTGCAAACGCTGCGGCTGCAAGCGGAGAGAAGCGATGAAGCAACTCCTGATCGTCGATGATGACGTGGCGGTCACCAACTACTTGATGGTCTTCTTGATGCAGACCGAGAAGTACGAAACCTGCGTCGTCAACGACTCGCGCGAGGTGGCGCCCCTGTTGGCGGAGCGGGTATTCGACGTGATGCTGCTCGACATGGACATGCCCAACGTCAGCGGGCTCGATGTCCTGAAGCATCTGCGGGCCGCGGGCATTCCCATGCCCGTCATCATCCTGACCGGGGTGAGCGACATCGATCTGGCGGTGCGGTCGCTGAAGCTGGGCGCCTTCGACTACCTGACCAAGCCGGTGGACGAGGACAAACTGCTCAGCGTCATCGACGCGGCGCTCGAGCACCAGGCGCTCCACGAGACGATCGAGCAGATGCCCAAGCAGCTCAAACGGGAAGACCTCACGCACAAGGCGGCCTTCGACAGCTTCCCCACGCTGGACCCCGAAACGATCCGCTTGCTGCACCAGGCCGAGAAGATGGCCTCCAGCGATCTGACGATCTTCATCCGCGGCGAGATCGGTTCGGGCAAGCTCTCCCTGGCGCGCGCAATTCATGCCGCCAGCCCGCGGCACGACAAGCCGTTCGTGGCCATTGCCGCGGATGCGGTGGACCCGGCGGAGCTGCCAGCCCAGTTCTTCGGGCAGGCCCGGTTATGGAGCGGCGAACGCGAGGAGCGGCCGGGGTTCTTGGAAGAGGCCCAGGGCGGGACGCTGTACCTCGACAAGATCGGCCGCCTGTCGGGACCGATGCAGATGCGCGTGAAGCGTTTGCTGCAGACGGGCGAATACTACCGCGAGAACTCGACGCGTGTCCTGAAGGCCGACGTGCGCTTCATCCTGGCCTCGACGCGCAATCTGGAGGAGGAGCCCTTCCGCAGCACCTTCTCGCGCGATCTCTATTACCACCTGATGGTCAACTCGCTCGTGATGCCGCCGCTGCGCGAGCGCATGGATGACTTGCCGCTGCTGGCGGACGTGTTCCTGAAGGAGGCGGCGGAGAAGACCGGCAGGCGCATCGAGGGCATCGCCCCGAGTCTGCTCGACTTCCTCAAAACCTACGACTTCCCCGACAACATGCAGGAGCTGCGCAACATCATCGCAGGTTCGGTCGCCAACAGCGAGAGCGCCATGCTGACGGTCGATTCGCTACCGGCCTTCATCCGCACGCGGATCATGTCGCTGGCCGCGGGCGTGCCGGCCGGATTCCGCCCGCGGGCGCTGCGCGAGGTGATCCGCGAGCACGTGCGGCAAACCTATGCCTTCTGCGGTGAGGATCGCATCAAGACCGCGGCCGAGCTCGAGATCTCGCTCGAGGAGATGGAGGAGCATCTCCGTTAGCGCCCGCCGGTTGCGGGGGCGGCCGTGAACTCCCGGTAGAATTCGCTCGCCCGGGCGCGCGGCCGCCGGCCGAGGCGCTCGAGCAGAGGCCCGATCGTCCGGCGGAACTCGCCCGCGTCGATGTCCTCCGCTCCGGGCGCATCGCCGGGCTCGCGGTTCTCGCAGCAGGCGTTCCCCGCAATGACGACATCCGGGGTGCGGGCGTGGATCGCCACGGCGCGCTGGTAGCAGTAGGAGTCCTCGGGGTCGTACTTGGGATTGGCGCCCGAACGGGCGACGGCGTTGCCGCGCACGACCGAGCCCGCGCGGCCCCCCGGCCGCCCGCGCGTCACCGCGATGCCGCACGCGCCGGTGCGATGCACCGCGTTCCAGGTGATCTCGCCGAAGGGCGTGCCCTGGTCGGCGTCCCAGAGCGAGATGCCCCAGGTCAGCATGTCCTCGACCACGTTCTCACTCACCACCGCCTCGGCGTCGACGAAGAGCCCGATGCCCTTCCAGTAGCGCCGGATGAGATTGCCCACGATCTCGGCGCGCGCGTTCCAGGTCACGCCGATCGCGACGCCGCGCCCCCCGCACGCCGGCCCCCGCGCGCCCCGATCGACGCCGTCGATGAGGCAATCCTCGATGCGGGCGCGCGCGCCGCGATAGAGCGCCACGCCGTCCCAGCTGTTGCGGAGGATCTCGCAGTCGCGCGCGGTGATCTCGGCGCCCTCGCGCCCGCAGAGCCCCATGATCCCGACCACGGTGCGCGCCACCGTGGCGGAGTCGCCGATGTTGTCGGCCAGGCGGCAGCGTTCCAGGGTGAGCCGTGAGCGGCGCACGACGACGGCGGCGTCGGTGGCCAGACCCGCGGTGTCGCGCTCGCCGCCGGTCACCGTCAAGCCCTCGAGGCGGCACTCGCGGCAGTCCTCGAAGAGCAGCCCATAGCCGGCGTGGGTGAAGAGGCGCACCTGCTCCGGGTTCGGACCGCGCAGGGTGACCTGACTGCCCCCGATGCGCAGACCGAGCGTCGCCGGCACGGCGCGCGCCGGATCCGCGCAGTTGCCGCAGGTGGGGTCGAGGTAGTCGCTCGGGGCGAGGTGGTAGTCGCCGGGGGCGAGCTCGATGACCACCGCTGCGCTGTCGGCGGCGGGCGCGGCGGCCTGGCGCACCGCGGCGATCAACTCCGAAGTGCTGGCCACCGCCACGCGCTCTTCCGCGCGGGCGGGCGCGTCCAGGGCGACGAGGACGCTCGGGGTGACCAAGGCTGCCGCCGCGTTCACCGCGATGAAAAGGGCGGCACGGGTGACGGTGCGCACGGCGTCGTCTCCTGTGATCTGGCCTCGCGCACAACGAGCGTGGTTGCGCGATCCGGTTCGGCCCGGCGCCGGCCGGGCGACACCGCGGGAGGGTGACCCTCCGGCGGCCGCGTCGCAAGTCGGTTGTTCGCCGTCGGCCTCCATGGTACCGTGCGGACTTCCATGAACGTCGCCGGGCTTCCGGGGAGCCCGCCCGCGGAGGAGACGATGGCCGCCAGACTCGAGATCGCGCTGCGCCAGGAGCTCTTCGATGCCGAGGGCGCCGCGCTCGTGCGCCAGGCGCGGGACTACTTCGGCTGCGAGCTGGCCGACGCGCGCACGGTCCGGGTGCTCACGATCGACGCGGACCTGCCGCGCGCCGCCCTGGAAGAGCTGCGCCTGGAGATCTTCACCAACCCGGTGACGGAGTTCTCCTCGTTCGAGCCGCTGGCGCTCGAGGCCGACTGGGTCATCTGGGTCGGGCTCCTGCCGGGGGTCAAGGACGCCGCCGGGGAGACGGCGGTCGAGGCGATCACCGACTACCTCGGCCGGCCGCTCAAGGCCGGCGAAGGGTGCTACACCTCCAAGCTTTTCTTCGTGCGTGAAGCGCGGGACCCGCAGGGGGGACCGATACAGCGCGGTCGGGACGCGCCGGCCGCCGCGGAGCCCGCGCGCCTGGACGCCCGCGACATCGAGCGCATCGCCCGGGAGCTTTTGGCCAACGACCTCATCCAGCGCTGGCGCATCTGGCGGGTGGGCGCTTCCGGGCCGGCCGGCGATCCACCGCTGGAGGCGCCCCGCTGGGACCCGCGCCAGGGCATGGGCATCGTCATTCCCAAGGTGGCGCTGGTCCATACGCCCCAGGTCACCGAGATCGGCATCGGTAGCGACGAGGAACTCTTGCGCATCAGCGCCGAGCGCCACCTGTACCTCGATCCGCGCGATGCGCCGGCGATCCGCGCCTACTTCCTGCGGTCCGATGTGCGCACCGCGCGGGCCGCGGTGGGGCTCGACCGGCCGACCGATGTGGAGCTCGAGTACATCGCCCAGGCGCGCTCCGATCACTGCAATCACAACACCTTCGGCGGGCTCTTCCGCTATCGCGACCTGGCGACCGGCGAGCGGGTGACGATCGACAGCCTCTTTCATACGTGTATAAGCGAGCCCACGCGCGTCATCGCGCGCGCGAAGGACTGGGTCGTGAGCGTGCTGTGGGACAACGCCGGTGTCGGCCGGTTCGACGAGGAGACCTACTACACGATCACCGGCGAGACGCACAACTCCCCTTCCAACATGGAGGCCTACGGCGGCGCGATTACCGGGATCGTCGGCGTCTACCGCGACCCGATGGGCACCGGCAAGGGCTCGCGCCTGATCATGGGCACCTACGGCTACTGCGTGGCCCCGCGCGACTACGCCGGGCCGCTCAAACCCCGGCTGCACCCGCGGCGCCTGCTCGACGGCGTCATCGAGGGCGTGCGCGACGGCGGCAACAAGAGCGGCGTGCCGACGCCCTTCGGCACCCTCTTCTTCGACGAGGGCTACCTGGGCAAGTGCCTGGTCTACGTGACGGCGGTGGGCCTGATGCCGGCCGAGATCGGCGGCGAATCGAGCGACCGCAAGACGACCACAGCCGGGGACCTCTTGGTCATGTGCGGCGGGCGCGTCGGCAAGGACGGCATCCACGGCGTGACTGCCTCCTCGAGCATCTACTCCGAGACGACCCCCGCCGGTCACGTTCAGATCGGCGATCCCTACACCCAGAAGAAAGAGATGGACTTCCTGGTCGAGGCGCGCGACCGCGGTCTGATTCGTTTCATCACCGACTGCGGCGGCGGCGGGCTGAGCTCGGCGGTGGGTGAGTCGGCCCGGTTTTCGGGAGGCGTCGAGGTAGACCTCGATCGCATCCCGCTCAAGTACGACGGGCTCGACCAATGGGAGATCTGGATCTCGGAGTCGCAGGAGCGCATGGTGGTCGCGATCCATCCCGACCACGAGCGCGAGTTCATGGCCCTCGCGCGGCGGCACGCGGTCGAGGCGACCGTGATCGGGCGCTACACCGAGAGCGGCCACGTGCACCTGAAGTACCGGGGGAAGACCTGCGCTTACGTAGCGCTGGATTTCTTCGCCAGCGACTTCCCGCAGTGGGAATTCGAAGCTGAGTGGACGCCGCCCGAGTTGCGCGGCCTGACCGAGCCGGTTCTCTCCGAGCCCCGCGACCACAACGCCTGCCTGCTGACCATGCTGGCGCGGCCCAACATCGCCTCCAAGGAGTGGATTCAGCGCCAGTACGACCACGAGGTCCAGGGCGGCAGCGTGATCAAGCCCATGGTGGGCGTCATGCGCGACGTGCCCTCCGACGCCGCGGTGGTGCGGCCGGTGCTCACGTCGCGGCGGGGGCTGGCGATTACCCAGGCGCTCAACCCGACCTACAGCCGCATCGATACGCACGCGATGACCGCGGTCACGATCGATGAGGCGGTGCGGCGGATCATCGCGGTCGGCGGGGATCCCGATCACATCGGCGGCATCGACAACTTCTGCTGGCCCGAGATCCGCTTCGATGAGGAGCGCAACCCGGACGGCAAGTTCAAGGCGGCGCAGCTTGTGCGCTCCTGTCTGGCCCTGACATCCTCGTGTTTGGCGATGGGGATCCCGCTGCTGTCGGGCAAGGACAGCATGTACATCGACGGCGACCTGCCGGGTGCCTTCGGCGAGCGCCAGCGCGTCTCGGGGCCCCCGAGCTTGCAGTTCACCGCCATCAGCGTCGTGCCCGATGTCGGCCGCTGCGTCAGCCTGGAGCCCAAGCAGGCCGGCGATCTGCTCTACATCCTGGGCGCCACGCGCGACGAGCTGGGCGGCTCGGAGTACTACGAGATGCTGGGCGCGACGGGGCTGCACGTCCCCACGGTCGACCCGCGGGCCGTCTGGCCGCTCTACCGCACGCTGCACGCGGCGGTCCAAGCGGGGCTCCTCGCCGGGGTTCACGGCATCTATCGCGGCGGCCTGGGCGTCCACCTGGCGCTCTTGGCGATGGCGGGCGGTTTGGGGCTGGAGGTGGACCTCGCGCGCGTGCCGTGCGCCGAGCTCCCGCCGCGGCCGGATGCGCCGGGCGAGGCTGTGCTGCGCAGCGACCGCGTGCTCTACTCCGAATCGGCCGGCCGCTTCCTCGTCACCGTCCCCCGCGAGGCGGCCACGGCCTTCGAGCAGATGATGCGCGAGCAGATCGTCATGCGGATCGGACGGGTGATGCCGGATGACCGCCTGCGCCTGCGGGGCGATGACGGGCGTTGGATCGTGGATCTCGCCATCGCGAGCCTGCGCGAAGCCTGGCGCGGGCCTTTCGGCCATCTGGCGTAGCATCAGGATCGGGAGCCGGCGCGGCCGGTCCCAAGGAGTGCGGCATGGGCCGGACCCAGACGGATGGGCAGACGCTCCTCGAGCGTGCCGGGCAGAGTGGGCGGACCGCGCGGGTGCGCGCGCTCGTCCTTTCGGGCTACGGCCTCAATTGCGAGGCCGAGACCGAATACGCCTTCGCCGTGGCGGGCGCCGAACCGGTGCGCGTCCACATCAACGACCTGGTCGGGCGGCGGGTGGCGCTGAGCGACTTCCACATCCTCGCCTTCATCGGCGGGTTCGCCTGGGCCGACGACCATGGGGCCGGGGTCATCCTGGGCACCAAGCTGCGCCGGCACATCGGCGACGACATCCTGCGGTTCGTCGAGGCGGGCGGCCTGGTGATCGGCATCTGCAACGGGTTCCAGGCCCTCGTCAATCTGGGCCTGTTGCCCGGTTTCGAAGCGGGCGTCTTCCGCCGGGAAGTGGCTTTGACCTATAATGACTCAGGAACCTATCGGAATCAGTGGGTGCACATGCGCGTTGAGCCAACCCCCTGCGTGTTCACCCGCGGCATCGATCGCATCGACCTGCCGATCCGACATGCGGAGGGGAAGTTCGTGACCTCCCCGGAGACTCTCGCGCGCCTCGAGGCGGGGGGACAGGTGGTCCTGCGCTACGCGCTGCCCGATGGCACGCCGGCCGGCGGCCGCTTTCCCTGGAATCCGAACGGCGCGATGAGCGACGTTGCCGGGATCTGCGATCCGCGCGGCCGCATCTTCGGGCTCATGCCCCATCCGGAGGCGTACAACCACATCACCAACCATCCGGACTGGACGCGCTGGGTGCGGCTGGCCGATCCCGATGAGCGCGCAGCGCTGCTCGACCGGGAGGGTGCCGGCATCGCGATCTTCCGCAATGCGGTGCAGGAGGTCGAAGCAGCGCTGATCTGAAGGGGGAGCGTCCAGTGTGAACTGGCGCGCGTATGGCAGCCTGGTCATCTGCGCCGCCTGCCTGGCGGTTGGGGCGCCGGAACGGGTCACGGCCGCGGGTGTCCGCGACGCGGCCGTCGAGCGCCTCGAGCGCGAACTGACGACGACCGCCAACCCCGACTCGATCCGGTTCGAGCTGGCGATTGCTTACCGCGAGGTGGGCCTGATCGAGACCCGCCGGCGCGCGATCGAGCTCTTCGAGCGCATCCGCGGTACCTACGAGCAAGCCCCGCGCTACCATCGCGAGCTGGCCTACACGCTGCTGGCTGCCGAACGCTACCGGGATGCCCGCGGAGAATTGCGTCGCGTGATCGCGCTCGAGCCCGGCGATGCCGACGCCCGCACGTTGATCGCGCGCCTGCTGCTGAAGATCGTGCTGCGCTACTACGACTTTGTCGAGGCGGGTGAGATCCTGAACCTGCTCGACAGCGCCATCGCCCTCGACCCCGGTCACCACGACGCGCTGTTCACCAAAGCACTCGTCTTGCAGTTTCTGCGCGGCCTGCGGCAGGGTGACGGTCCCGAGTTGGCTCGCCGGTCACTGGAGTGCGCGCAGACGATCCTGGCTCGCGATGCTCGGGATGTCCAGGCGAAGCTGCTGGCGGCCGTCAGCACCTTCGACTTGAACGAGCCGGACGAGGCCGAGGCGCTCTTCCAAGCCGCGATCCGACTCATGCCCAGCGACGCGGCGGCCCAATTCCGCTCGCCCTGGCTCATCGCGCGGCCCGCGGCGCTGCAGTCGTACCGGCAGCTCGGTGCAGTGGGCCGGCAGGAGTACGTGCGCGCCTACTGGCAGGAGACCGACCCGACGCCGCTCACACCGGCCAACGAGACCCAGCTTGAGTACTGGAAGCGATTGACGCTGGCGGATCTCTTCTTCGGTGATGCCGCCACCGGCACACGCGGCTGGAACACCGCACCCGGCGAGACCTTTGTGCGCTATGGGTTCCCGCATCAGGCCTTCTATGAACAGGCTCGCTTTGGCGACCTGTCGATGCAAGGGGGGGTGACGAGCTCGTTCATGCCCCCCGCCTGGGTGTGGCGCTACGCGTTCCGCGACCGTTCGATCGATTTGGTCTTCCGGGACGTCACGCTGCAGGGCTCCTTCGTGGCCGACGACGCCACGGCCATGGCGCTGGCCGACCTGCGCGAGCGTGCCCCGGCAGTCTTCCACGATGCGCTGCCCGGGGAAATCTCGCAGTTCTTCGTCTCCCAGGCGGGCTTCCGGCGCGGTCCCGGTGAGACCCGCGCTCAGGTCACCGTGGCGCTCTCGCCTTTCGGCCAGCGGGCCGATCTGCCGTGGTGGTTCGGCGCGCGGATTGCCGCCCACGTGCAGGACGACCGCCAGGAGACGGTGGCGACCGAGCGCTGGCGGATCGGCGCGCAGCATGTGGCTCAGCCGGTCGCGGCGGCCGAGATGCTGCTGCTCGATGCGAGCTTCAATCTCGCGCCCGGCCGCTACGCCCTGGTGGGCGTCGTCGAGAACCGTGAGACGGGCCTGAGCGGTTCGTTCTCGCAGCCCTTCTATGTGCGGCCATTCGGCTTTGAAGAGCTGGAGATCAGCGACCTGGAGCTCGGCCTGCCCATGCACGCGGGACTGCGCGGTCACACCAACGCGCGCTTGGGTCCCGATTACGTGACCAGCCCAGTCGGCTTCGTCAGCGGCGCCCGCGGCCTGGGGGTCTACTACGAGATCTACAACCTGCTGCCCCGCGGCGGTGGGGAGGTCGAGTTCCGCGTGCGCTACACCGTGCTGCCGCGCGGCTACGTGATCAGCCACGCGCGCCGCGTCCGGGCGGGCGAGGCTCAGTCGGGCGATGACCTGCACCTGGGGCGTCTGGGCATCAGCCTGGACGGCATCACCCTCACCCGCACCAACTACTCGGACGTGATCTTCATGCCCGAGACCACCCGGCTTTCCGCGGGAGCGCGCGTGCCGAAGCGCGCGCACGTTCCGGTGCCCTTGCTCGAGCCGGGCGACTACGCGCTGCTGGTGACCGTGACCGATCTGGTGGCCGGCCGCAGCGCGACCGCCGAGGCCCCCTTCCGCATCACCCCCGAGGATCGGCTGCGCGAATTGCTGAGCGGCGAAGGAGCGCGCTAGCGCCGCGTGGCGGCATTGCGACCGGCGCCCCTGGCAATCGCCGCGGCGCTCCTGGCGGCCAGGCGAAATCGCAGGTGATTCGCGCGTCCTCATGGGGCATCATCGCCGGCGGTTTCGGCCGAGAACCCGGGCCCGGGAGGAGGGTTCGACCAGGGGGACGAGTCGAACGGGGAGGCGAGTCGACCGGGGATGACTCGAACGGGGAGGCGATTCAGCCAGGTCGGATTCCCGGAACACGACAATCAGCCGGTCCCTCAGGGGGAAGCATGAAGGGGAGCCACAGAGGTTCCATCTGGTGTTCCCTGCTCGCGCTGTCCGCGCTGGCGGTGGCGGCGGGCTGCGCGACCTACTCGGCGCGTCTGGCATCGCTGCGGCCGGATCTGGTGGCGGGCCATCACGAGCAGGCCCTGAAGACGCTCGAGAAGGAGCGCGGCAAGAAGGACGAGCTGCTCTACCGCCTCGAGCGCGCCCTCATCCTGCGCGAGGCCGGCCGATGGGAAGAGAGCAATGAGACCTTCCAATCGGCCGAGGACCTGGCCGAGGACCTCTACACCAAGAGCATCTCCGAGGGCGCCTTCTCGCTGTTCATGAACGACAACACGATCTCCTACCGCGCCCGGCCGTTCGAGCTGGCGATGATTCCCTACTACCGCGCGCTCAACTACGTGGCGTTGGGCCAGCAGCAATCGGCGCTGGTCGAAGCGCGCAAGGCGACGCTCTACCTGCGACGTTACACGGACATGACGCTCGAGGCCCTGGGGCAGGATCCAGCGGAGGTGGAGCTGGACTGGTTGCGCAACAGCGCCTTTCTGCACTACTTCAGCGGCATGCTCTTCGAATGGGGCGGCGAGACGAACGAGGCCTTCATCGCCTACCGCAACGCCGCCGCGGCCTACCAGGCCTCCTCCGGGCGCCTGGCGCTCGATGCGCCCCCGCTGCTGGGCGCCGACATCGATCGTACGGGCCGGCGCCTGGGGTTCCGGGATGAGGTCGAGTTCGTGCGCAGCGCCTACCCGGAGATCTTCACCGGATCGCTGACGGGTGATTGGCCCTCGGAGCATGGAGAGATGGTCGTGCTCCTCGAATATGGTTTCGTGGCGCACAAGGTCGAGCAACGGATCGATGCGCCCATCTTCGCCTCGGACGACCGCTCCAACGTCGATGGCCTCTCGACCCAGCTTCTCGTGCGCACCGAGGCCGGCTACGCGGTGCCGGCGAACGTGCGTATCGAGTACTGGCTGAGCGTGGCGATGCCGGCCATGGCCTCCGACCGGCCCACCGCGACACGCGCGCGCGTGCGCACCCGCTCGGGCGATCTGCCGGTGGAGGCTGCCCTGGCCGAGGATCTCGAGGGGCGTGCCTTCGCGACGTTCGGCCAGGAGCGCGGCAGAATCCTGCTCAAGACCCTCGCCCGCGGCCTGACGAAGTACCTGGCCAAGGAGAAGGCCGACGATCAAGGCTGGGTGGCAGGCGTACTCGCCAACATCTTCAACGTCGCGACCGAGACGGCCGACACGCGCAGTTGGCTGACCTTGCCGAACACGATCGGCCTGGCTCGCCTGAATCTGCCGGCGGGGACCTACGCTCTGGAAATCGATCTGCTCGACGCGTCCGGGCGGCCGGTGGCGACGCTCACCTTGCCGGCGGTCACAGTGCGGGCCGGCGACTGGACGTTCGTGGCGCGGCGGGTGTGGTGAGGCCGCGGTTCAGGGCGTCATCCGCAGCAATGACGGCGCAAATCCCTCCGGCGCTCGCCAGCCCAGCAGCGCGAAGCATGTGGCGGCGACATTCGCCAGCCCCGCGCCACCCTCCGGTGGCTCGAGCCACAAAGGCCACCGGCCGGTCGGGGCCTCGGTCGCCCGCGGCCAGCTCGCCAGCCCGCGCCCGATCCCCGCGGGGGGGCGCGTCACGCCGGCCTGCGGGTCGTCGAGCGCGACCGGGTCGTAGAGAATGAACGGGACCGGGTTGAGGCTGTGGCTGGTGCGCGGCTTGGGGCGACCGGTCTGGGCATCGATCTGAAAGCGTCCCGATTTGTCGCGCTCGTACATCTCGTCGGAGTTGCCGTGGTCGGCGGTGACGAGGGCGATCCCCCGGGCCTGGCGAACGGCGGTCAGCACGCGCCCCAGGGCTAAGTCGACCGCCGCGACCCCCAGGATCGCCGCGCGCCGGTCGCCGGTGTGGCCGACCATGTCGCCGTTGGCGAGGTTGATGCGGCCGAAGCGGAAGGCCCGCTGCTCGAGCCGCGCGATCGTCTCATCGGCGATCTCGGCCGACTTCATCCAGGGGCGCTGCTCGAAGGGCACGCGGTCGGAGGGGACCTCGACGTATTCCTCAAGCTCCGCGTCGAACTTGCCCGTGCGGTTGCCGTTCCAGAAGTAGGTCACGTGGCCGAACTTCTGGGTCTCGCTGCAGGCGAACTGGCGCACGCCGTTGCGCGCCAGGTACTCGCCCAGCGTGCGCTCGATCTCGGGCGGGGTGACCAGGTAGTGCGCGGGCACGTGCTCGTCGCCGTCGTACTCCATCATGCCGGCATAGAGCACATCCGGACGCCGGCCGCGGTCGAAGTGCGAAAACTCCTCGCGCTCGAAGGCCTTGCTGATCTCGAGCGCCCGGTCGCCCCGGAAGTTGAAGAAGACGACCGCATCGCCGTCCCGAATGGGGCCGACCGCCTGGCCGCCCTCGGCGATGACGAACGCCGGCAGGAACTGGTCGATCACCTCGGGATCCTCGGTGCGAAAGGCCTCGATCGCCGCGCGCGCCGAGGGGAACTGGCGCCCCTGGCCGTGGACGTGGGCGTTCCACCCGCGCTCCACGATCCGCCAGTCGGCCTCGTAGCGGTCCATGGTGGTCACCATGCGGCCGCCGCCTGAGGCGATGCGGTAGACCCGGCCCGCGGCGCCGTGATGACGGGCGAGCTCATTTTCGAGCTTATCCACGTACTCGAGCGCTGAGGTCTCCGGCACGTCGCGTCCATCGAGCAGCGGGTGAACGAACAGCCGCGCGATGCCCTCGGCGGCCGCGCGATCGATGAGGGCGTGCAGGTGGTCCTGGTGCGAGTGGACGTTGCCATCCGACAGCAGGCCGATCAGATGCAGCGCGCCGCCGCGCTCCTTGGCCCGGGCGATCAGCTCCTTCCAGGTCTGCCCCGCGAAGATCGCGCCCGAGGCGATCGCGGCGCTCACGAGCTTGGCCCCCTGGTCGAAGACGCGGCCAGCGCCGATGGCGTTGTGGCCGACCTCGGAGTTGCCCATGTCGGCGTCCGAGGGCAGCCCCACCGCCGTGCCGTGGGCCTTGAGCGGCACCCACGGGCAGTTGGCGCGCAGCCAATCCAGGACGGGCGTGCGCGCCAGGGCGACCGCGTCGCCTTCGTCGCCGGGTCCCAGGCCGACGCCGTCCATGACGACCACCAGCAATGGACCGGGGCGCGGGGTGAATCCCTCGAGCGGTTTCAGATTCCAGGCCATCTCTCCTCCCAGGTTACTACGGCGCTGCGCGGGCGCGAGACCAGGGGCCCCTCATCGTTCCGGCGTTGATTGAGTCGCGAACGCACCGGATCCTATACCCCGGTGTCGGCCGAAGGTCCACCGGGAACACCCCTAGCGGCGCCCTGGCGGCGGCCAAGAACCTGTCTCACCTGACCTCCCGCGCGAGGCTGCAACTTCCTTGCGACAGGCGGTAGCACGCGGCGATTGCGGCCGTGAGGGCAACTCCCGTAGACTCTCACCTTCTGCGGTGTTGGGATCCAAGACAACAGGAGGAGAATCGTGCAGATCGGCGAGAAGTCCGTCGAGTTCGACAAGGACGGATTTATGCTCGATCCCCAGCTCTGGGACGCGGGGGTCGCGGCGGCCATTGCCCGCGAGGAGGGGATCGAGGAGATCAGCGAGCAGCAGTGGGCCGTCGTCAACTTCATCCGTTCCTACTGGCAGGAGCACGATCTGGCGCCCCCCGTCCGCTTGCTCTGCAAGGAGAGCGGCGTGAGCGTCCGCGAGGTTTACAAGCTCTTTACCTCGGGCCCGGCGCGCGGCGCCTGCCGCATCGCGGGGCTCCCGAAGCCCGACGGCTGCGTCTAGAATCGGGCCCGCCGCAGCCGACCATCGATCCCGGAGGGCGCTGACCATGCTCAAGTCCCTGCTCTGGCTGGGCCTCGTCTGGGCGTGCACCGTCCTGGGCTTCCAGCTCGCACGCGCCTGGGGCGGCGGCCGCCGCGAGCATGGCCGGCCCACGGGCAGCGCTTGGCAGGGTCTCATCTACAACTTCACCGGCGCCATGTTGCCCGCCCACAAAGAGACCGCGTACCGTCACGTCGGGGAATTCGCCCTGGGCGTTGTGCTGCACCTGGGTGTGGTCAGCGTGGCTGCCGCCACCCTGCTCTGGCTGCTCTGGACACGCGGGGGCTTGACCGCCTTCGCGATCGTACGCCCCTTGGCGGCGATCGCCCTGCTGGCTGGGCTGATCCTGCAGGTCAGGCGCATGCTCTCGGGGACGCTGCGGGCGGTGAGCACGCCCGATGACTTCGTCGCCAATGCCGCCACGTGTCTGTGGCTCGCGTGCGCGGCGTTGTGTGCGGGGACGCTGGCACACGGCTTCTACGTCGGGTGCACCTTCCTGGTGCTCCTCTACCTGCCGCTCGGCAAGCTGCGCCACTCGGTCTTCTTCTACGCCGCCCGCGCCGATCTGGGACGCCGACTCGGTCGCCGCGGCACCTATCCGCCCAGCCGCGTGGGCGCGGAGCGCATCCATGGCTGAGAACCCGATCCCGCAGGCAGGCGGTAGCGAGCCGTCAGGAAGCGGCAGTGCCCAGCCGGGGCGGTCCCGGGAGGAGATCGTCGCGGAGGCCCGGCGGCTGCTCGCCCAGGCAGTGCGTGGCCGGGCGGCCTACCACCTCAACGCCTGCGTCAAGTGCGGTCTGTGCGGTGAAACCTGCCACGTCTACCAGGCCGAGCCCGTGCCTGAGAACTTGCCCGGGGCGAAGGCCGCCAAGGTGATCAGCCACTACAACCGCTACCACACGCTGCTGGGTCGCCTGGCACCGGGTTGGGTGGGGGCGCGGGAGCTCACGCCCGAGGCCCTGGACGATCTCGTCGAGACGGTCTACGGACGCTGCACCGCCTGCGGCCGCTGCGGGCTGCACTGCTCGATCGGCCTCGACGTGGCCGCGATCATCCGCGCCGGCCGCAATGTGCTGGCCGGTCTGGGCATGGTGCCCGACGGCCTCCAGCGCACCGTGAACAACCAGCTCGAAACCGGCAACCAGATGGCGATTTCGCGCGAGGAGCTCATCTCCACGGCAGAATGGCTGAGCGAGGACCTGCGCAGCGAGATGGGCGACGAGCGCGTGACCATCCCCGTGGATCAGCCCGGACGGCGCATGCTGTACTTGATTAATCCCCGTGAGGTGAAGTTCTTCCCGCTCTCCCTGATGGCGGCGGCGGGCGTGTTTCATGTCGCCAAAGAGAGCTGGACGCTCTCGAGCCGCTTCTACGACGTCACCAACTACGGCTTCTACTCGGGTGATGATCCCTCGGCGCGGGAGCTGACGCAGCGGGTGATGGACGAAGCGGCGCGCTTGGGCGTCGAGGAGATCATCCTCTCCGAATGCGGCCATGGTTTCCGCTCCTTCCGTTGGGAAGGGCCTGACTGGCTGGGGGAGGCGTATCGGATTCCGATGCGCAGCGTGCTCGAGCTGCTCGAGGAATACTTACAGAGTGGCCGCATCCGCGTCGATCCGACCAAGAACACCGCGCGCGTGACGCTCCATGACCCGTGCAATCTCGTGCGCTGGGGCGGGGTGAGCGAACCGCAGCGGCGCGTTCTGGCGCGGGTCGTTCAGGATTTCGTCGAGATGACGCCCAACCGGCAGAACAACTTCTGCTGCGGCGGTGGGGGCGGGATGCTCTCGATGAGCGAGTACGGCGAGCGGCGCGTGGCCTCGGGCGAGCGCAAGGCGGAGCAGATCCGCACCACGGGCGCCAAGATCGTGGCGACGCCGTGCCACAACTGCGCCGACCAGCTCATCGAGATCTCCAAGCATTACAAGCTGGGCGTGGAAATCCAGGCGGTCGTGGAGCTCGTCTACAGCGCGCTCGTCCTGGACCGGCCCTCAGAGCCTGCCTCCTGAGCCCGGTCCCCCGCGGGCCGGTCCCAGGGGCGCGAGCAACCGGCATGCAACGCGGAGGTCACCATGCCGCTCAGGTTCGCCTGTTCGCGAGATGCCCATTACCCCGGTCGTCGTGCTGGATCCCTTCCGGTCATGCCGCGGGGGATTCTGTTGTCCCTCGCGGCCATCGCCCTGCTCGGGTACAGCGTTGCCTGGAGCGCGCCCCCCATGGAGGGGACCGTCCGGCTTCCGGGGCCCGACCGGCTGGCCGCGGGTCTGCCCGTTCCCGCCCACCCGCTCGCGAACGCGGCGGCTCGTCACGCGCTCGCGCGCGAGCTGGAAGGCTGGGCCCTCGCGTGGCACCCGGCCGATGGGGGGACCATCTCCGGACTGGGCCGGCTCGAAGCACGCGAGGCCCCGGCTGCCTTTGTGCCCCGTTTTGTGCGTGGGCATACCGCTCTACTCGGCATGGGCGACTCGGACCTGCGGGCCGTCGACGTTCGCACGGTCGGGCGGATCGAGCACCGGTACTATCGACAGACCTACCGCGGCCTTCCGGTCGAAGGCTCGCGCCTGGGTTTCGCCTTCGGCCGTGACGGCAGCCCGCTCCACTTCACCGCCCGGACCGCGCCCGACATCCAACTCCCGGACGTTCGCCCGGCGATCGTCCTCGAGCGCGCCCGCGCCCGCGGGCTAGACGGTTTGACGACGCCCCGGAGCGTCGAGTGGGCCGAAGGCGAGCTCGTCGTGGTCGCGCGCCGCTTCTCCGGGCTCGATCGCGACCGCCTGGCCTGGCGCCTGCGTTGCTACACCGAGGGTCCCCGCGGCGGCTGGCGCATCCTCGTCGACGCGCACACGGGCGAGCTCCTCGAGCGCGAGTCGCTGATCGTGGAGGCGGGAGACGGTGGTCCAGGGCAGCCCGCCCAGCTTGTTTCGGGTCACATCGACGGCTGGGTCCACGACCTCACGCCGTTTCGCGAAGAGCTGTTGGTGGGATTCCCACATCAAGTTGTCAGGGCCTACGAAGGTGTGACGATGATCGGCCAAACCCTCACGACTCTCGGGGGTGATTTCGACTTCGGGGAGCTCGAGCTCGGGAATCCGCAGGCGCTTGCTCTGCAGACGATGCTCGCCGGGCACTTTGCAGTGGTTCTGCAGGGTGAGCCCCCGAACGTGCCGATGGTGATCCTCCCCAATCCGACGCTGCCGGCGGCCATCACCTGGGACGATGACCGCGCGCTGTCCGCGTCGCGAACCGTCTTCATCCACGTCAACACCGCCCACGACGAGCTCAAGCGCATCGACCCGGACTTCATGGACCTGGACCGCCCGGTCACGGTCTTCGCCAGCGACTCCTCGGGATCGTGCAATGCCTACGCCTCCTTGAATCCGGATGCGCCCCAACTCAACTTCTATGCGGCCGGGGGACCCTGCCCGGATATTGCCGAGATCGCCGACGTCGTCTATCACGAGTACGGCCATCTGGCGACGATGTATGTCTACCAGCCCGAGTGGGCGCCGAGCGACCTCCACGAGGCCTTCTCGGACTACTTCGCGACGACGATCGTCGACACCAACCTGGTCGGACTCGACTTCTACGGCGAGGGAACCCATCTGCGCGAGATGGACAACGACTACGTCTGGCCGCGCGAGGAGTGCAACGGCGAGGAGCACTGCGAGGGTGAGGTCCTCGCCGGAGCGCTCTGGCACATGCGCGAGAACCTGATCGCATCGATCGCCGACCGCGACGAGGCCGTGGCCCTGGCGGACAGCCTCTTCCATTACCTGCGCTACGGCCGCCCGATGGACGTCCACGAGTGCCTCCCGCAGGCTCTCCTGGTCGACGACGACGATGACGATCTCAGCAACGGTACGCCCCACTTGGAGGCGATCGCCACCGCGTTCGATCGCCACCAGATCGGGGATTTCGACATGCACATCGCCCACGTCCCGCTCTTCGACACCGAGGATGCCTCGACGGGGCGGCTGGTGGACGCCATGCTGAGCTGCATCTACCCCGTCGATCCCGACTCGGTGTTGCTCCACTACAGCGTCGATGGGGAGACCTACACGCCCGTCACCATGGCGGGGACGGGCTACCACTACACGGGCCAGATTCCCGCGCAGCCGCTGGGTACAACGGTGCGCTACTACCTGACCGCCGCGGATGAGAGCGGGCGCCGGGCCAGGCTGCCGGAGGGTGCGCCCGCGCAGGTGCTCGACTACACCGTGGGCACGGATGTGACGCCGCCCGAGGTCGCCCACACGCTGCCGAGCGATCCGGCGGCCGTGCAGGAGCGCCTCTGGTTCTATGCGACCGTGACCGACAACATCGGCGCCATCAGCTCGGTGCGCGCCCAGGTGAGCATTACGGAGCCCGACAGCAGCTACACGGCTTGGGTCGACCTCCTCGCCAAGGACGAGGATGAGCTCCCGAACCTGTACGAGGGGTCTATGGAGCGGGGGTCTTGGGAGGATGGTACCGAAGTTGCCTACCACTTCGAGGCCACAGACGGTTCGTTCCAGCAGAATCTGACGCGCTACCCACAGGAGGGTGAGCTGACGCTTGAGACGCACCGCGGTCGTGGCTGGGACTTCGAATCCGGGGCAGCAGACTTCACGCTGACCGGTGACTGGGAGTGCGGGCAGACCCAGGCTGAGCCCGCGCCGGCCCCGTCGGGGACGCAGCTCGTCGCGACGGTGCTCGATGGCATGTACAGCTCCGGCGATCCGGGCTTCGTCTCCGAGCTGACGACGATCGAGCTCGACCTGACCCAATGGCAGCGGGCCATGCTCGAATTCCGCGCTTGGTACTGGACGGAGGATGAGTGGGACGGTGGTCGTGTGCTCGCGAGCCGCGACCACGGCACGACCTGGGAGCTGCTGATCCCCGCGGGTGGTTATCCGAGCTTCATCTACGACACGGAGACGTCCGCATACCCCTGGCCGCGTCTGCCGGCCTTTTCCGGAGAGGGCCGCGAGTGGCGGACGCACCAGGTCCCGCTCGATGCCTTCGTTGGCGACACGCTGATGGTCCGCTTCCGGCACTGGGCCGACGGGTCCATCGTACGGCTGGGCTGGTATCTGGACGACATCAAGGTCATCGAAGCCCAGGCCCTCGTCTGGCCCGAGGACCTGGCCGCCACGGCCGGTGGAGATGGCCAGGTCGCGCTGAGGTGGCGGGCGCCGGTCGGGGTGGACGCCGAATCGGACAACTTCGTGGGGTACCACATCTACCGCACGGACGATCTCGAGAGCGAGCCGGAGGAGATGCTCACCTCCGACCCGTTGGAGGCGACCGAGTATATCGACACCGCCGTCACCAACGGTGTCCAGTACCGCTATGGCGTGACCGCGGTCTATGCGACGGGGGAGAGCCCGCTGGGTGCTCCCGCGTTCGGCTATCCCTACCGCGCCGCGCTGGACACGGCCGACGAGATCGCCTTCGACGTCGAGGGCGTCTCCACGCGGGCCGACACCCTCGTGATTGCGAACGACGGCACCGGCGAGCTGCACGTCAGCTTGTGCCTGGGTGACGTCACCGACACCTACGACGATCTCGTGCCGCACCACACCTTTGATGGCGTGGACGACGTGGACTTCACGCTCCTGGCCGAGGACGGTGCGGGTGCACCGGCGCCCGATCTGGCGAGCCTCGCGTGCATCGAGCAGCAGGGATTCCTCGCGATCAAGATCGCGCTGCACGACTCGCTGCCCGATCCCTACAGCGCATTCACGCTGCTCGCCTACCTCGACATCGACCTGAGCCGCGCGACGGGCTTGCCGGCCGGGAACCTGGGCGCCGACTACCTCATCGCGATCGGTGCCATGGTCGCCCAGCAGGGTGGGGGGCTCGCGTACCTGTTGCGGGCCTACGATGGGGAAACCGTGGACATGGTGGGTCCGGTGCCCTACATCGACTGCCAAGCGGGGTCCGATTCGCTCGTCGCGGGTGTGCCCCTATTCTGGCTCGGATTCCCCGAGGAAATCGGCTTCGGCGTGCAAGTGATCCCGAGCGGTGGCCCCGGCACCGGGGCATCGTCAGCGGGGGGCGGGCCGGCCGGATTCACCAAGGCATCGTGCCTGCGGTTGCAGGATGAGCTCCCGCGGGCGCTGGCGCGGACGCACGAGCAGGTGCACCCGCAGACGCGCATGGACGATCCGTCGTCGGGCGACCAGCTCCCCGATGCACGGCAGATCGATTGGCTCACGACCGGACCGCTCGCCGGGATGGCGACGCCCGAGGAGGCTTTCAAGGTCCCACTGGATTTCGACTTCACCGGACGTGACCCCGGTGATCTCGCGGCCAAATTCGTGGTTGCCTCGAACGACCCCGATACACCGCTCGCCGAGGTCCCGGTCACGGCGCACGTCCTCTATCTGCCGCCCGAGGGGTTGGCGCACTGGGAGACGGAGTGCCGCGCGGAGGGCCTCCAGCTCGCGTGGTCGCCGGCCGAGCCCGATAGCTTCGACGCGTTCCAGCTCTGCCGTTGGGGCGACCAAGAGAGCGAGGAAACGGCGGTGCTGGTGGGCGGCGACCGCATCACGGCCCCGGACGACTCGCTTTACCAGGTGTTGGATCGCTGCGTGGAGAGCGGCCAGCGCTACTACTACAGGCTGTCGGGCATCAAGCCCGACGGCGAGACGGTCAGTCTCTCACCGGCCGTGCACCCGCTCTACGAGCCCACGGCAGCCGGGCGACTGACCATGGAAGCCCCGCGGCCGAATCCCTTCAGCGCGAGCACGACCTTCCGCATGCACGTCCCCGAGGGGACCCCGTGGGAGCTTTTCGTCGTGGATGTCTCCGGTCGGTTGATCCAGCAACTCGTGCGCAAGGGGGAGAGCCAACCCGGTGTGCAGATGATCCAGTGGGATTGCCACGATCAGGAAGGCCAACCGGTGTCCCAGGGCATCTACTACGCGGTTGGGCGGACGGGCAGCCACCTGGTCACGCGTTCCATGGTGTTGGTGCGCTGATGCGGCTACTGCACGTGCGAGCAGCGGTCGGCAGCAACCTCGGCGATCGACCGCACGGCCAGCTCGATGTGCTCGCGCGTGTTGAACGGGCCGACCGAAAGCCGCACCGTGCCGCGCGGCGTCGTGCCCAGGTGCTCGTGGATCAGGGGGGCGCACTGCAGGCCCGTGCGCGTCTGGATGTTGTACTCGACGTCCAGGATCGTCCCGACGTCGCCCGGGTCGAAGTTCTCGACCGTGATCGACATCGTCGCCACGCGGTTTTCGAGCCGCTGCGTGCCCCAAATCTTCACGCCCTCGATCTGGCGCAGGCCGTCCTGCAGGAGCTCGAAGAGCTCCATCTCGTGGCGGTAGATCCGTTCCTGCCCGCGTTCCTCGATCCAGTCGATGCCGGCCGAGAGACCGGCGATGCCGGCCAGATTGAGCGTGCCGGCTTCGAGGCGGTAGGGGAACTCCTTGAGGTGGTGCGACACGGCACTGCGCACGCCCGTGCCGCCGTAGATCGTGCCCTCGATCTCGGCGTCATCGGCCACACAGATGCCGCCCGTGCCGGTCGGGCCAAACAACCCCTTGTGCCCCGTGAAGCTGACGAAATCGATGTGGCAGGCGGTCATGTCGATCGGGATGACGCCGGCGGTCTGGGCCGTGTCGACCGCGAACTGGACCTGCGCCTCCTTGCAGATCGCACCGATCGCGGCGAGGTCCTGGACCGTGCCGATGACGTTCGAGCCGTGGTTGACGATGACGAGCTTGGTGTTGGGCTTCAGGGCCTGGCGGATGTCGGCGGGGTCGACGTAGCCCTCGCCATCGGGCCGCACGAAGGTGGCCTCGACGCCCTGATCCACCTTGTGATTCACGGGGCGGATCACGGAGTTGTGTTCCACCCAGGTGGTCACGACGTGATCGCCGGGCTTGAGCGTGCCGTTGATGATGAGGTTCAAGCTCATCGTGGCATTCATTGTGAAGACGAGCCGATTGGGATCCTTGGGCTGGCCGGCCTCCACCAGGCTGCGATTGAAGAACGCCGAGAGCTTCTTGCGCGTGCCGTGGATCATCTGCTCGGCGTTGATCGCCAGGTCGCAGCCGGTGCGCCCGGGGTTGACCCCGTTCTGGCTGTAGAAGTCGCGCACCGTGTCGTGCACGACATCCGGCTTGGGAAAGCTCGTGGCCGCGTTGTCCAGGTAGATGATCTCGCTCATGACAGACTTCACCCCTCAGCCCTGTGGCCGCTAGCCTGGCTCGCGGCGCTGGTCCCCGCCCGGTACCCTCGCGCCGGAGCCCCGCTGGGCGCCGACGCGCCAATCCGCCGGACCCGCCGCCCGGAAGGGTCCGGCCACCCACAAGGGTAGCAGATTCTAGCGGATGCGAGCCCATGGTGCGAGGGCGCGCCCCGCTGCGTAATGCAATTTTCTTGCTAGTGCATCAGAATGACCCGCCGCTCGAGCGTGTCGACTCCGGTGCGCAGGCGCACGAAGTAGGTTCCGCTGGCCACCCGCCGGCCCTGCCCGTCGCGCCCGTCCCAGGTGCGCCGGTGCGTGCCGGCCGCGTGGCTTCCCGCGCTGATGTGGCGCACGACCGCGCCGGTCGCGTCGGTGATGACGAGTTCCGCGTCGGCCGGGGCCTGGCAGGTGAAGCTGAGCGTGCAGCTGCCCGCCGCGGGGTTGGGATACGGGGCCAGCAGGCTCACCATGGCGGGGGCCGCGGGACCTGGTGGGATCCCCTGCGGCGCCCCGAGATGCACCTCGAGGAGCTCGATCTTGGCGAGATTGTCGGTGCCGAGGTTGTACGGCGGCTGCGCCGCGGCCTGGATGTGGCCTGGGTTCAGGGCGGGCAGGCTGTGCCGCGCTCGCTCCTCGTTCATTTTCACCGTGCCGATCTTGTCGAGCGCGACGATGTCGCGGCTGACGAGCACGCTGTTGAAGGCCCAGTTGGGCGGGGTGTGCCCCGGTGGGGTGTACCCCGGACCGCCGTTGAAGAGGCCAAAAGTGCCATCGATCAAGAACAGCTTCGTCTTATCGCCGATTTGGTCGCGCAGGATCATGCTCAGGCTCGGCAGCGACGTGTTGAAGCCGGCGTAGTGGGTGGCGACGATGGCGATGTTGTCGAAGGATCCGAAGTGGTTCTTCATGCACAACGTCACGCCGGCGTAGTCGTCGTGGTCCTTGATGACCGCCGCGTTGATCAGATAGTCGCAGTACTGACTGATGATCTTGGAGACGTGATGGTTCGACGTGCCCCCGCCCGGATACTGGATCGTGTACGTGTGGGTCAGGTCGAACCCAATGGATGGGTGATCGGTGCCCACATACTGCACGCCAGGTCCGCCCCAGTTGACCGTGTAGCCCGTCTGCGGGCAGAGGAAGGCGGTGTCGAAGTCGTGGACGATGATGTTCTCCGCGGGCAGCGTCGAGCCGCCCAGATCCATCATCAACAAGCCCTTGACGATCGCGTTCACGACCTGCGGGTGCGTGGGGACATCCCCGCAGGCGAGGTTGATCTTGATGCCGATCTTCTTGGCCGGCGTGATGCCGGGGAAGAGGCTCTTCCAGGCCGCGGCCGTGTCGGGGATCCCGGTCAAGGCGCGCACGGCGGCGTGGACCATCTCGGTGACCGGACCCTGGTTGACGACCGTCCAACCCGTGGTGGCGCCGTCGTGGTGGGCCCAGACGACGCGGCTGAGCGCGTCCGCCCGGGGGCGGCCGCCTCCGATCAGGCTCGGCCCGACGAGCAGCCCGGCGGTACCGATCGCCGTCGTGCGCAGGAAGCCGCGGCGCGACACGCCCCCGGTGCAGCCGGGTGATGTCGTGGGCGCGGGGTCGGGCGGCACGCCATCGTGAATGCGCCGCGATCGGTTGGAGAGCCTCTGGCGTGAGTCCGCCGAACGTCCAGCTGCGTCATCATGCTGCATGGGACCTCCTCATTCTCCCCTGACGCTGTAGATAGCATCGCTCGGCGCCTTGGGACGCGGAGCGGTTCATGACGATGCGAGGGCTACTCGAAGACTGTCTTGATCGTCCCCCAGCTTACCGATCGCGTGGGCGTTGCGCCCTGAATGAGATCGAGGACCGCTTCGGCGAGACAGCAAATCTCGGGAACGCTGGTTTCGTCGCCCGGCAGAAGCACGAGCGACGCGTAGAAGCAATCCTGGTAGAACTGGAAGGTCACGGTGCCGAAGCCCACCTCAAGACGCGCCGCGCCGGAACCGGGCCAGTCGAGCACCGGCGTGCCGCTGCCGCTGCCGGGATCCTGGTAGAGCGCGAGCGCATTCTCGAGCGTTCCCTGATTGAAGACCGCCGCGAACGTCGTCGTGGGCACGCCAAAGATCTCCGCCGCGTAGTTTTGGAAAGCGGCCGCCACGAAGCCATAGGAGATGTACAGGAAGGCCCCGCCGTTGATGATCTCGGCCAGCTCCTCCGGCGTGTGGGCGGTCAGTGCCTCTCCGTCCCGCGACCATCCCGGGCAGACCTGATCCCCCGGCAGCGCGCCAAGCGGCTCGATCTGGGCGCACGTGGCCCCGGCGGGAGCGGCCCGGCCCAGGACAACGCCCAGCACGGCGACCAGGGCGGGGAAGATGATGCTCAGGTTGAATCCGGCGGTCCGGGCGGGCCGGCCGGCAGCGCACTTCCAGGTCTGCATGTCACCTCCAAGATGCAACGAAGCACTGGCTGGCCGGGAACGATGGCGGGGGTAGACCCGCCCCGGCCACTCGCCGCCCGACATAAAGGCAGAATCGATTATACTCCCACGCGGACTCCGGTGGCCACGATCGGATGGAGGTGGCTGCGCAAAGGGACGGACCGCACTGCGGTTGAGGAGCCAGGCTCGATCCCCGATGCTTCTTGATGTCGCCCGGGATGGCTCTGGGGGCGCTACCGGGGGGCGTGGAGCGGAGAGGTTGCCGGGAGGGTTGGGCTCGGGGGAGACTGTCTTGGGGATGTGAGCGGCCGGTGGGGGAGTGCCGGCGCGGGGAGAACGATGGCAGGCAGGGAGCTCAAGCCGGTGGGTTGCCAGCCAGGGACGGCGACGCTGGGGATCCTGGCGGGCCTGCTCTTGGCCGCCGCAGCGCCCACCGCGCCGCGGGCGGCTGGGCTGACGGCCGATCCCTATGAGCCGAACGACTCCTGGAGTCAGGCCACGGCTCTGCAGAACGCCACCCCGCTGGAGGCCTGGATCGCGCCCGACGGGGATCACGACTGGTACACCTTCCAACAGGTCCGCAGCGGGCAGGTCGAGGTCAACCTCGGCTCGCTGCCCGCTGACTACGACCTCTACCTGGCCTGGCGCAATCCCCAGACCCAGCAGCTCGACGGCATTCCTTACCAGAACCAGTCGGGCACGATACCGGAGCGTTTCACGAGATATCTGCAATCCACCGGGACGTACTACCTGCGCGTCTATGCCGCCGCGGGTGTGTACGACGAACTCGATTCCTACCTGCTCACCGCTACGTGGCCCGGATCGCTGCCGCCGCCTGAAAATACCCTCGCCGCCGGCATGGCGCTCGGAGCGTCCGGCACGCAGGCCACGGTGGCGGTCGTCCTGGCCAACGACAGCATCGTCAAGGCGCTACTGGCGGATCTGCGCTTCGATCCCGCCGTGGCGGCGTTCGCGGGCGGCCAGGCGGTGGGCCGCGCCGCACAGATGAGCTTTGCCGCGGTGCTGCAGACCGGCGATCGGGTGCGCCTGATCCTCTACCACCCCGGTGCCGAGCACCTGACGGCGGCGGACGGCGCGGTGGCCAACCTCACCTTCACCCTGGTGGGTGCGGCGGGCAGTCAATGCGCGCTCACGCCTTGCGAGGTGATGCTCGCGGACCTCGATGCCCAGGCCCTCCCGGTCAAGACCGTGGCGGGTGCGCTCGAGGTCATCGACGGCGCGCGGGCACCGAATCTGCGGGTCTTCGCGCTGCGCAATCCCGGTCGCCCGCGCACGCTGCAGCTCTTCGCCGCGTCAGACCAGGCTCTGGCCGCGCCGCCGGTCGTCACGGCGGGCGGGCAGGGGATCACGATGAGCAGCGTGGATGGCGCGGAGAACCTCTACCTGGGCTTCTTCCACGCGGCCCAGGACGCCGACAGCGTGAGCATCCGTGCGACGGGCACCAACGGGACCTCGGCCGGCGCCGCGCAGGCAACGGTGATCTTCTGATGGAGGTGCGGCCATGAACCCCGGCGTGGTGCGCTACGTGCTCTGCGGGCTGCTGCTGGTCTTCGTGCTCGGCGCCGGCTGCGGCGACGAGGGGAAGTCGAGTCGTCCGGGGGCGGGCGCGACGGCGGTGGAGCTGACTGAGCAGGGCTGGGCCGCCTTCACGGAGGGCCGCTACGACGACGCGCTGAAGTGCTTTGAGCAGGCGATCGCCAAGGACGCCGGGCATGGGCCGGCGCAGGTGGGCGCCGGTTGGACCAAGCTCGAGTCGGCCCAGTCGGATCATGATATGCGCAGCGCCGTGGACAGCTTCAACGCCGCCGCGGCGGCGGGGGAAACCGGTGCCGACGCGCTGGGCGGACGAGCCGCCGCGCGTCTGGCTCTCGGGGCGGCGGAATGGCCCGGCGCCGCGGCCGATGCGGCCTTCGCCTTGAGCGCCGCGCCGGCTTTTGTCTTCGAACACCGCCCGAGCTTCACCGCCGCTGACCTGCACTTGATCATCGCCTTTGCGCACGCGGCTCGAGCGCGGTACGCCGAAGCGCTGGCGGAGGCCGATCTCGTCACGCCCAGCGGCATCAATCCCGCCGACGCGGGAACCTGGCTGGTCGGGGGCGAGGCCTGCGCGACCTTCGCCCAGGCTGTGCTGGCTCATCTGGAGGCGCTCTCGAGCAGCGCGGGCGCCGACTAGGGAGGCATCGTGGGGATGAAGCGCTCCAATACGGCCGCGCTGGTCGCGGGGGTGTTGCTGGCCCTCGGTGCGGCCGACGCGGTGACCGCGGCCGGCGCGGCGGTGGCGTCGGGCAAGATCGACCCCCGCCTGCACGCGGCGCTGGCGCTGCGGGGCGCATCCGCTGGCCGGCGGTCGCCGGGCGGAGGCGCCCAACTGAGCCTGCGCGGAGACTCGCCCGCTGAAGCGGTCGTGCTCCCGGTCATCCTGCGCACGAGCCTCAGCAACGCGGCGCTGATCGCGTTGGGTGTCGAGGTGAGGAGCCGCGCCGGCGAGCTCGTGACGGCCAACCTGGCCGCCGGCGATCTCGAGCGCGTGGCCGCGGAGCCGTCGGTGGCCTTGATCGAGGGGGCCTATCCCCTCGCGCCGGCGCTCGACGCCTCGATACCCGACATCCGCGCCGACCTGGTGAGCCAGGCCGACTCGGGCTACACCGGCAGCGGCGTGATCGTGGGGATTGTCGACACTGGGATCGATCTGACGCACGAGGACTTCCAGAACGACGCGGGCGAGACGCGCATCCTCTCGATCTGGGAGCAGGACGCGGTGGCCCAGGCCCCGCCGAGCGGTTTTGCCTACGGCCGCGAGTACAGCCGCAGCGAGATCAACAGCGGCCGGGCGTCGGCCCATCGCGACCTGGCGGGGCATGGCACGCACGTGGCCGGCGTCGCTGCCGGCGATGGCTCATCCTTGTCACCCGCCAAGTACCGCGGGGTGGCCTGGCAAGCCGATCTCATCGTCGTGCGCAACTATGGCGATGACATCTTCACCTACGGCGGCGCGCTGCCCTACGGCAACGGGGCGACGACGGTCGGGACGATCGACGCGCTGGTCTACCTCATCAACCAGGCCCGCGCGCTCGGCAAGCCCCTGGTGGTGAACCTGAGTCAGGGCACGTCCATGGGGCCGCACGACGGCACGACGTTGTTCGAGCAGATGGTCGATCTCCTCGTGCGCGACGAGGGGCTGAACCTGTGCGTGGCCGCGGGCAACGACGGCGCCCAGAGCTGGCACGGCCGGGTGCGCGTCACCGGTCAGGTGGGGGAGTTCACGCTGTGGCATGATGCCTCCGGCGAGCCCCGCGGGGACATCCTCTTCGAGTGCTGGTACGAGCCGAACGACCGCTTCACCTGGGAGATTGAATCCCCGCTCGGCGGCCGGGCGCTGCTGGCGGGTGACGCATCCTCGCCCGAGGGCCTGGAGCTCAGCCTGGGGGCCTCGCCCGACTCGATCGGCTTCTGGACGACCCCCCAGCATCCGGTCAACGGCCAAGGCTACGGGCTCTTCTGGCTGCTCAACCGCTCCGCGGGACTGGCCACCGGCACGTGGACGGTGCGGGCCCGGGCGGCCAACCACCTGCCCGGCGGCGGCGGCGTAGACCTCTACTGCGAGCGCAATCAGGAGAGCGTGCGCGTTGTGGCCGGCGCGACCGCGGCGGGCACGATCACCATGCCGGCCTCGTCCGCCCAAGTGATCAGCGTGACCTCCCACAACACGAAGCTGCAGTGGCAGGGCCAGGACGGCTGGCACACGGCCGCCCAGCTCGGCTACGCCGAGAACCCGCTGGGCGCGATCAGCACCTTCAGCAGCCAGGGCCCGCGCCGCGATGGGGCGCTCAAGCCCGATCTCTCCGCCCCGGGGATGATCATCGCCGCGGCGCACTCCGCCTGGTACGTATCGAACGCCGGTTTCAACGATCCCGGCGGCCGGCACACCTACCTGCTGGGTACGTCGATGGCCAGCCCGCACGTGGCGGGCGCGATTGCGCTCATGCTGGAGAAGGATCCCACGCTGACGCCGGCGCAGATCAAGTCGATCCTCCAACAGACGGCGCGGCGCGATGCATTCACGGGCACCGCGGCCAACACGACCTTCGGCTACGGCAAGCTGGATGTGAAAGCCGCCGTCGATGCCGTCGCGGGCAGCCCGGAGTGCGCCACCGTCTTGGGCGACGCCGATGGGGACGATGACACCGACGTGTACGATCTCGTGGCCGCCATCAACGACATCATCGGCCGGACGGCCCTCGGGCCCGGGGCCCAGGTCTGTGCCGATGTGAACGCCGATCGAACGCTCAATGTTCAGGACCTGGCGCTGATCGTGGGATTGATCCTGGGGAGTGGGAGCGCTAATGGCCCGGTATCAGACGAGAGCCCGCCGGCGCTCGCGTGGACCGAATCGCTCACCGAGACCGGCTACCGCCTGAACCTGGCGGGCGGAACCATCGCTGGTGTCCAACTCGCCTTCATGCCGCCCCCCGGCTGTGAGCTGGCGGGCGCGCCGCGCGTGCGGGGCAGCGCCGAGGCCCAGGTGGCGCATCACGAGCGGTTGGGCCAGCACTACCTCATTGCCCTGGCGCCCGGCGGCGTGCTGGCCGCGCCCGGCGACGAGATCAGCATCGAGATTCCGCTGGCAGCGCTGAGGGGAACGGAGCTCCCAGGGTCCGGATTCGAGGTGGCGGCGCTCATCGTCACCGATCCGGCGGGTCGCCGCCTGGCGCTGGCGGAGCAGCCCGAGCTCTGGCCTCTCGGCGGACGCCCGGTGCCCGCGACGGGGCTGGCGGCGTTTCTCGAGCGCATCCGACCCAACCCTGCCCGTGGTGCGGCCACGATCCGCTACACGCTCGCCGAGAGCGGCGTCGTGCGCATCGTGATTCACGATTTTGCCGGTCGTCTCGTCCGGCGCCTCGTCAACAGCTGGCAAATGGCGGGCGATCATCACCTCGCATGGGATGGGGGCGATGAGCGCGGGCGGGCCGTGCCCGCCGGTATCTACTTCGCCCGCCTGAGTACGCCCGGGGGGGCGCCCCAGAGTCGCCGGATCCTGCTGGCGGGCGATTAGCGGACGACCCGCAGGTGCCCATCCACCGTGGCCACGTATACCGGGAGCACGTAGCGCGAGCCCTCCGCATCAGACTGGGTCGCCAGTAGTTCGCCGTCACCCAGGGTCACCTCGGCGATGCGGCCGCCGCACCAGAGCTTGATGCCCAGATCGGAGCGCTCGAAATCCAGCACGGGCCGAGCGGGGAAGAACTCGCCTGCGAGATACTCCGCGAAGGCCCCGGGCGCATCGACGTCGCCCAGCGAATAGGCCACCAGGTAGTCCTTGAGCTTGGGCGCGAACTCCGCCTTCAGTTCGGGCAGCGACTGCGAGCGCATCAGATCGCGCAAGCGCAGCGCGTAGTCGCGCACCGCGTCCTCGCTCTCGATCACGGGGCCCTCGAGCAAGAGCGCGCGGAACGATGGTCCCTCGGTGTCAAACGCCAGCGTTGCCGTGAGCGGCAGGCTGCGCCGCTCTGCGGGGGGTGCGGCGGCGAGGTCGTAGATCGCAATGACCTCGCCCGACTCGGGGGCGACGATGTCCCCGCGTTCGTACGCCTTCACCTTGGCGACCAGCGTGACGCCCGCGAGATCTCCTGATAGGTTGCTGGACAGATCGTTGGACCCGTTGGCGGGCTCGGCGCCGGAGTTGGGCAAAGGGCTTGCCTCCATGACCAGGGTATTGCCCTGGCCCACCAGGAACAGGTTCACCGGTGGGGCCTCGATCGCCACCCCGTCGGAGGTTCGGGAGACGATTGGGAAGCCGTTGAGGAGCGCCAACAGCGCGCAGCCGCCGACGGTGATCTCCAGATGATAGATGGGCCCGGTAGGCATCGCTTCACGCTCCTTTCCTGAGGCCGGTGCGCACGAGTCGGCGCAGCGCGACCGCCCAAAGAGGGTCACAGGATAGACGCCGGCTCGATGGCCTGCAACCTGCACGGAGGAACTGCACGGCTGAGTTGCGGGGAGGCACCGGTGGACAGCGGATCTCAATCATGCCACCCTGACAAGGTTGCCGCGCGAACGCCAGGGCTCTCGGGCCATGACCGGTATGAAGACGACTTTCGACATTGGGCTGGCGCGCACCATCGGTCTGGTGTTGCTGGTGGCGCTGATTCCGCTTGCGCTTCGGTTGGCGGTCCTTCCATGGACCGGCGTGCCGCAACCCGTGGTGCACGATGAGTTCAGCTACCTGCTTGGCGCCGACACGTTCGCCTCCGGTCGCCTGACCAATCCTGGGCACCCGCTGTGGGAGCACTTCGAGGCGCCCCACGTTCTCCAGCAACCGACCTACGCCTCGAAGTACTTCCCGGGGCAGGGCCTCGTGCTGGGCCTCGGACAGGCACTCCTGGGGCATCCCTGGGCGGGGGTGCTGTTAGGGATGGCGCTGGCGCTCGGCGCGACGGCGTGGATGCTGCTCGGATGGCTGCCGTGGCGGTGGGCCGTGCTCGGGGCCGGGCTCCTCGCCTTGCGCTACATGCCGAGCCACTACTGGTGGAACAGCTACTGGGGTGGTGGGCTCGCGACTGCCGGCGGCGCCCTCGTCCTGGGCGCGTTGGCCCGGCTGCTGCGCCGCCCCTCGATGGGGATGGCCGTCACGGGGGGGCTCGGCCTGGGGCTGTTGCTGCTGACCCGCCCGAACGAGGCGCTGTGGTTGGCCGTGCCCAGCGCGATCATGGGGTGGCTCCACGTTCGTCGCTCACGCCGTGCCCCGCGTGGCCGTCCCGCCGCGGGCGGCTGGGCAGCCGGCGTCGGGCTGCGGCGGGTGCTGCTGGCCGGGGCGTTGACCCTGGTCCCCGTGGTGATCTTCACCGGCATCCACAACCGGGCCGTGACGGGCAATGCGCTCGTCCTGCCGTACATGGTCTACGAACGAACAACGGGCGCCTGGCCCGTCTTCAAGTGGGATCGACCGCGGCCGCTCGCGCTCCGTCGTCACGCGCCATTCGAGCAGTTGGATCAGTGGTGGAGCGCATACTACCAGCGCGCAATCCAGCCGCGCGGGATCGCGCGCCAGGCGCGACTGATCCTCGATCTTCCGACCCAGAGCGCGGACCTACGCCCGACGGGCGGCCATCTCACGCGCTCGGTCTTCGGCGTGCTGCTCCTCGTGTCGCTGCCCTGGTCCCTTCGCGATCGGCGCATGCGCATTCCCTTGATCCTGGCGGGCGCGGCGTTCATCGACCTCAACCAGATCATCATCTACTTCGAGCACTACGGCGCTCCGTGGGCCGGCCTGCGCGTCCTGCTGATTGCGCGGGCCATGGAGCGGGCGACCGCCTGGTGGCGCTGGCGACGCCGGCGCCCATCGAGCCGCGTCTGGGCCTGGGTCTGGGCGCATCCGCTGTGGGCGATCGGGGTGCCGGTGGGCGTCGTGCTCGCGGTGGCGGCAGTGCAACAGGCAGCGGGGGCGGCGCGGCCCGTGGACGCAGAGCGCCGCATCGCGGTCGATCGGCCGGCCGTCAGCGCGGAGCTGGCGCGCCACCGCGGCCCGCACCTCGTCGTCGTGCGCTGCCACCCGGCCCACGACTTTCATCAGCACTGGGTGAACAACGCCGCCGACATCGACGGCGCGCCCATCGTCTGGGCCTGGGAGATGGGACCCGAGCGTGATCGCGAGCTGTTCGACTACTTCGCGAATCGCCGCTTCTGGCTGCTGGAGCTCGATGGCAGGCCACCGCGACTGACGCCCCTGATCCCTACGCCAGGCGCGCCGCCGCCTCCTTGACCCGCCGCATGCCCTCGCGGATGCGATCGGTGGACGAGGCGTAGGAGAAGCGCACGTACCCGCCGTGGGCCTCAAACCCCTCGCCCGGGACGACCGCCACGTGGGCCTCCTCGAGCAGGTAGGTGGCCAGGTCGATGCCCGAATCGACCACCCGCTCGCCCGCGCGCTTGCCCATGTAGGCGCTCCAATCCGGCAGCAGGTAGAACGCTCCCTGCGGCTTGGCGCAGCGCACGTCGGGGATCTCCATCATCAGCGCGTGCATGAGGTTGCGACGCTCCTCGAACGCGCGGCGCATCGCTTCGATCGGCTCCTGCGAACCGCGCAGCGCCTCGACAGCGGCCTTCTGGGCGATCGAGTTGGCGTTCGAGGTGCTGTGGCCCTGGACTTTGCCCATGGCGGCGATCAGCTCCGCCGGACCGGCTGCGTACCCGATGCGCCAGCCGGTCATCGCGTAGGCCTTCGAGACGCCGTTGATGATCAGACAGCGGCTCTTCCACGCGGGATCCAGACTGCCGAAGCTGGTGAAGGATTGCCCATCGTAGACGAGCTTTTCGTAGATCTCGTCGCTGATGACGAAGATCCCGGCCTCCATCAGGACCGCCGCGATCGCCGCCAGTTCCTCGCGCGTGTAAAGTGCGCCGGTGGGATTGCTGGGGCTGTTGAAGACGATCGCCTTGGTGCCCGGCTTGATCGCGGCCCTCAGTTCCGCGGCCGTGAGCTTGAAGCCGCGCACGGAGGATCCGGCGACGAAGATCGGCTCGGCGCCCGCGAAGCTGACCTGCGGTTCGTAGGACACCCAGCAGGGCGTGGGGACGAGCACGCGATCCCCCGGGTCGAACAGGGCGATGGCCGCGTTGTAGAGCGACTGCTTGGCCCCGCAGGAGACGAGGATCTCATTCGACTGGTACTTCAGGCCGTTGTCGCGCTCGAGCTTCTCGCAGATCGCCTGGCGCAGCTCCGGGATGCCGGGATTGGGCGTGTAGTGCGTGAAGTCCTCGCGGATCGCCCGGATGCCGGCCTCCTTGATCGCCGGCGGGGTGGGGAAGTCGGGTTCGCCCACGCTGAAGTCGACGACGTCGATGCCCTCGGCCACCATCGCCTTGGCCTTGGCGCTCACCGCCAGGGTGACCGACGGCTTGATCCGCTGCATGCGCTTGGCGAGCATGACTGCCTCCCTCCGCCGTGACGGCGGTTCGCAGAACGACCGATCATAACGCCAGCGCCTGCCGGGTTCAACGGCTAGCGATCAACGGCGGCCGCGGTCTACCGGTGCACCACCCCCGCCCGGCGCGCCGTGGCTTCCCACCAGCAGATCAGCTCGCGGTCGAAGTAGTCGTCGAGGCCTGCCGAGCGAGGCGTCACCCGCACGGCGAAGCCGAAGTGGCCGCTCGTGTGGCAGCTCACGACGCTCGTGTACTCGTGGTGGCGTTCGTTGGAGTTGACCAGGGTCATCAGCGCGCTGCGTCCGTCACGGATGTTGCCCTCGATGAGGTCGCCGTAGAAGACCTCGAGCTTGACGTCCTGGGGGGTGAGCTCGCCCAGATCGACCGAGACGCGCGTCATCAGCCGGTCGCCCACGGCCAGGTCGAGGCCCGAATCGGTCGCGACGTCGAGGATGCGCACGCCGTGCCACTTGGCCCGCACGTGGGCCTTCCACTCGGAGATCTCGCTCGCCCGCTGCATATCGTTGGCGGCCAACCAGTTCCAGTTGAGGAGCGACGAGATGTAATACAGCCGCGTGTATTCCTCGGCCGCGCGGTTCATGTTGAACTTCGGGCAGATCGTCATCATCGAGGCCTTGATCTTGTCGATCCAGCCGCGCGGCAAACCGTCACGCCCGCGGTCGTAGAAGAGCGGGACGACCTCCTCCTCGAGCAGGCTGTAGAGGGCCTCGCTCTCCACGTCGTCCTGGTGGGTGGCATCCCGGTAGACCTCGCCGTTGCCGATCGCCCAGCCGTTGACGCCGTCGTAGGCTTCGCACCACCAGCCGTCGAGGACCGAGAGGTTGAGCCCGCCGTTGACGACCACCTTCATGCCGCTCGTGCCGCTGGCCTCGAGCGGACGGCGTGGCGTGTTGAGCCACACGTCGACGCCCTGGACCATCGTGCGCGCCAGGTCCATGTCGTAGTCTTCGAGGAAGACGATGCTGCGCCGGAAGTCCGGCTGCTTGGCGATGCGAATGATTTCGCGGATGAGCTCCTTGCCGGGTTGGTCCTTGGGGTGGGCCTTGCCGGCAAAGATGAACTGCACCGGTCGATCCGGATTGGTCGTGATGCGCCGGAAGCGGTCCATGTTGCGGAAGAGCAGGAGCGCCCGCTTGTAGGTGGCAAATCGCCGGGCGAAGCCGATGGTGAGGGTTTCGGGATCGAGCGCCTCTTCAGCCTGGCGGACCTGCACGCTGTGGGCGCCACGGCGCTCGAGCTGCTCCTTCAGACGGCGGCGCGCTTCGGCCACCAGGCGCGTGCGCAGTCGCTCGCGCGCGCGCCACAGCTCGGCGTGCGGAATCGCGTTGACCCGCTGCCAGACTTCCTGGGCAACCGGGTTCTCCAGCCACTCGGGGCCGAGGTAGCGGTCGAAGAGGCGCGCGGTTTCGTCCGAATACCACGAGGGCAGGTGCACCCCGTTGGTGATTGAGCCGATCGGGATTTCATCCTCAGGGGTCGTGGGCCACAGGCCGCGCCACATCGAGCGGGCAACCTCGCCGTGCAGCTTGCTGACGCCGTTGCGGAAGGTCGACAAGCGCAGGGCCAGCGCTGTCATGTTGAACCCTTCCGAGGGGTCGTCGGCGCGGACGCGACCCAGACGCAGAAGCTTCTCCTCGGGCACGCCCATGCGCCGGCTGAATGGGCGCAGGTAGCGCACCGCCAGCTCGGGCGGGAAGACGTCGTGCCCCGCGGGCACCGGCGTGTGGGTCGTGAAGATGTTGCTGGCGGCCACGATCTCGTGCGCCGCGTCGAACGAGAGGCTGTGGCGCTCCATGAGCGCCGCAATGCGCTCGAGGGTCAGGAACGCCGAGTGGCCCTCATTGAGGTGGCAGACGGTCGGTGACACGTCGACCGTCTCGAGCGCGCGGATGCCGCCCACGCCCAGGAGGATCTCCTGGCGGATGCGCACGTCGAGATCGGCCTCGTAGAGCCGCTCCGTGATGCGCCGATCCTGCTGATCGTTCTCGCTGATGTCGCTGTCGAGCAGGAACAGCGGGATGCGCCCCACCTGCACGCGCCACAGCCGGGCCAGGACAGTGCGATCGGCGACTTCGACCTCGATCAACTCGGGCATGCCGTCCTGCCGGCGCACGACGCGCATCGGGAGACCGGAGAAATGGATCTCCCTGAGCGTCTCGCGCTGCATGCCGTCCTGATCCAACTCCTGGTGGAAGTACCCGCGCCGATACAGCAGTCCGACGCCGACCATCGGGAGCCCCAGCTCGGAGGCCGACTTGAGGTGGTCTCCGGCCAGCACCCCCAGACCGCCGGCATAGAAGGGCAACGACTCGTGCAGGCCGAATTCGGCCGAGAAGTAGGCGATGCGGGATTCCTGCGTCTCGGTGTGCACCTCCGAGTACCAGGTGGGGTGTTCCATGTAGCGACGCAGATTGTCCTCGACGCGGTCCAGGTGGGCGAGGAAGGTCTCGCGCGCCGCCAGATCGTTGAGCCGTTCCTGATCGACGAGGCCGAGCAGCGTCACGGGGTTATGGCCAGACTTGTGCCACAGCTCGGGGTCGATCCGGCGAAAGAGGGCCACCGCTTCGGGGCTCCAGGTCCACCAGAGATTGAGGGCGATGTCCATCAGGGGTCGGATCCGATCCGGCAGCGTGGGCCGGACCCGGAACTTCTGTATCGTTCTCATGTTGCCTGCCTGTCTCTGTTCCGTAGCGCCAAGAGGCGGGCCCGCGGCCGGCGGACCCCCTGGGGCCAGGCGGCCCAGGTCGCGCAACCTGCTATGGGTCCGCCTCCTAGATCGGCCGGACCTCTCCCCTAGGGGATCGACGGGCCGTCCTAGATTCTTGATAGACCGTCCCCGCCCAACAGGGTTCCCCAGGCCCACACCCGCGGACAGATCGGTGGAGGATACATCCTGGGAAGTGTTGGGCGGAACGGGAAATGCGGGGTTTTTGGACTGGCCGGCCGCGGCGACTTCTGTCAGAATACCTGGCTCGGATCGCTTGACGTGGCGGTCGAACGGGCGGACAGGCGACCGGGGCGGTGTCGTCACCAACAAGGGGGAGTGGTTATGGCGGACGGGCAGAAGCTGACCAAAGAGCAGCTCGAGGCCAAGGCGGCGCAGCCGGGCATCGATGCGATGAAGATGCATCCCTACTACCGCGGCAAGGTAGGCGTGGTGTCGAAGTGCGTGGTGCGCGACTTCAAGGACTTCGCCATCTGGTACACGCCGGGCGTGGCCAAGCCCTGCCTCGACATCAAGGCGAATCCGGAGACGGTCTTCCAGCACACGAACAAGGCCAACCTCGTCGCGGTGATCTCCGACGGCACGCGGGTGCTCGGCCTGGGCGATATCGGTCCCGAGGCCGCCCTGCCGGTGATGGAAGGCAAGGCGCTGCTCTTCAAGTACCTCGGCGGCGTGGATGCCTTTCCGCTCTGCATTGCTGAGAAGGACCCGGACAAGCTGATCGATATCTCTCTGAAGCTCCAGCCCACCTTCGGTGGCTTCAACCTCGAGGACATCTCGCAGCCCAAGTGCTTCCACGTGCTCGACACGCTGCGCGCGAAGGCGCACATCCCGGTCTGGCACGACGATCAGCAGGGCACGGCCGCGATCATCTTCGCCGGTCTGGTCAATGCGGTGAAGCTGGTGGGCAAGGACCTGAAGAAGGTCAAGATCGTGCTCGTCGGTGCCGGCGCCGCGAACATTCGCGCCGCGCACGTCATGCACAAGGGCGGCGTGCCGTGGGAGAACGTGATCCTGGTCGATTCGAAGGGCACGCTGCACCGCGGCCGCACGGAGCTCGCCAGCGACTTCAAGGAGAAGTGGGAGCTCTGCCAGGTCACCAACGGCGATCAGGTCAAGGGCGACACCGCGACCGCCATGCGCGGCGCCGATGTGGTGATCGCCGCCTCCAAGCCCGGCCCTGGCACGATCAAACCCGAGTGGGTCACGGGCATGGCCAAGCAGGCCGTCGTCATGCCGTGCGCCAATCCAGTGCCTGAGATCTGGCCGTGGGAGGCGCTCGAGGCGGGTGCGGCGGTCGTTGCCACGGGCCGCTCGGATTTCCCCAACCAGGTCAACAACTCGCTCGGCTTCCCGGGCATCTTCCGCGGTACGCTCGATGTGATGGCAACCACGATCACCGACGAGATGTGCATCGCCGCGGCGCGCGAGCTGGCCAAGGTTGCCGAGGACAAGGGACTGCGGCCGGACTACATCATCCCCTCCATGGATGAGTGGGAGGTCTTCCCGCGCGAGGCGGTGGCCGTGGGCCTGAAGGCGATCGAGCAGGGCGTTGCGCGCGTCAAGAAGTCGCGCGAGGAGCTGATGAAGATCGCCGAGGACACCATCCGCCATGCCCGCGAGGAGACCCAGGTCCTGATGAAAGAAGGGCTCATTCGGCCATACGTGGAAAAGTAACCCGTCCAAGGGACGATCAGGTGTTGTGCTCCGGCGGTGGCGGGGGTAGCGGAAGGCCCCGCACACTTCGGAGCACGCCAAGGGGCCCCGCGCCGCGGGGCCCCTTCGTTCTCCATGGCGACGCGGGTGCAGGTCGTGTGGTAGGCTAAGAGGTGGCACTCCGGCACCGGCCGACCCAGCTAGTTGTTGCTTACCTCGCCAGGAGGTCGCCATGGTCAGCACGCTGCGTTTCGTTCCTCTCGGTGTCTTCGTTCTTGCCGGTCCTTTGGGCGCTATGCCCGGCGATGCTACGGCTCTCCCGGTCACCGCCGCCGATGCCGCGCCAACGGAGATCGCGGTGGCGGGCGGTGTTCAAGTCTGGCCCGACGCCATGGGCTACGTATGCCGGCGCGCGGCTCGGGGCGGAGGTGCGCGAGCGCCTGATCCTGTTGCGGTAGGGTCAGCCCCGTTGATGGTGTGACCTGGGGGAGTTCAAGCGGCTGTTCCGCTAAGGAGCGCACGATCATGTCAACTCCTGGCCAGCACAGTTCGACGGCGTTCATGCTCGCGGCAGCCTTGTTCGGGGCTGTGGCGTCGGCCGGCGCCGCCACCTACCTCGTCCGGCCCGATGGCTCGGGCGACTTCCCCACGATCCAGGCGGCGATCGACGCGGTCGTGGCGGGAGACACGATCGCGCTCGCGGACGGCACCTTTCAGGGTGACGGCAATCGCGACATCAACTTCGGCGGTAAGGATGTGGTCGTGCGATCCCAGAGCGGCCAGGCCGCGCTGTGCATCATCGACTGCCAGGGCGCCGAGGAAGAGCCGCACCGCGGCTTCGAGTTCTGCAGTTGGGAGAGCCCTGATGCGACAGTCGAGGGGCTTACCATCTGCAACGGCTGGGGGCTCGACAATCCCTACGACCTGAGCGAGGGCGGTGCGGTGCGATACTACTTCGCCCTGACGACGATGCAGGATTGCATCTTCACGGGCAACCGCGCGGACCGCGGCGCCGCCATCATGCTGGCGGGGCCGTCCTCACCGCTCATCCGCCGGTGCACGTTTACCGGTAATCAGGCGGATCTCGATGCGGCGTGCATCAACTGCAATGATACCTCTGCGCCGCTCGTCTGTGACTGCCTCTTTGAGGGGAACACCGCCGGTTCCCGCGCGGGGGGCGTCTTCGCTGACTACTCGGCCTCGCCGGTGTTCAGCGGCTGCACGTTCGTGGACAACCACGCGGAAAGCGGCGGGGGAGGGGCGGCCGGATGCGGCGACGCCGACCCGTGCTTCCGCCGGTGCACCTTCGTGGGCAACTCCGCGGGCGCGAATGGCGCCGGACTCAGCCTCTCATGTAGCGCTGATGCTTCCTTGGAAAGCTGCATCATCGCCTTCAGCACCTCCGGTCCGGCCGTCACCGCCCTCAACCAGTCGAGCGCAACGCTCTCGTGCTGCGACCTCTTCGCCAATGCCGGGGGCGACTGGGTGGGGTCGATCGCAAGTCAATATGGCGTGAACGGCAACTTCGCCCTGGATCCCCTGTTCTGCGATCTGCCGGCCGGCAACCTGCGGATCGACGGGTCATCGCCGTGCCTGCCGCGCAACCATCCGCACGGCGCGCAGTGCGGCGTCATCGGAGCCTGGAGGGTTGGGTGTCCCGGCACCGGTGTCGATCCGCAGCTCGCGCGAATGCCGCGCCTGCGGCTCGAGCCCCCCTGGCCGAATCCGTCCTCGAGCGGCATCGCGTTTCGCTTCGATCTTCCGGGGGAAGTCGTGGGATCCTGGGCGGGGGCCACCGTCACCTTCAGTATCCACGACGCCGCGGGGCGGCTTGTGACGACGCTGCTGAGGCGGCCGATGGAACCGGGCGCGCATCTCATTTGCTGGGACGGCCGGGATTCATTCGGGCGACCTGCGCCGGCCGGCGCGTACGTCGGCCGGCTACAGCGCGCGGGGGAGACGGCTGCGCGCGTGTTCCTGCGAGCGCGCTAGACTCCCTCACGGTGCCCGACCCGGTTCGCCCAAGGCGTAGACCCCGACGAAGAACTCCTTGCCCGTGGGCAAGGTGTCGCGGCGCGCTTCGACCTGGGTGAAGCCGTGCTCGCTGGCCAACGTCCGAAGGTCCCGCGGATCGACGAGCTGCATGACCGGCTCGAGCGCCTTGAGGCTGGCGTACGGCGTGACGGTGACCGAACCGGCGGCCGCGGGTAACTGCAGCACCACCGCCAGCACGCCGCGAGTCCTGAGCCAGTTGGCCGCCTTGGCGATCGCCGCCCGCGGATCGACGTACTCCAGGAAGAGCCCCGCGAAGATGAGATCGACCGAGCGTGGCTCCGGCGCATAGGCGGAGAAATCCGCGCAGATGAGCTGCAAACCCGGCAGGCGCTGGGCGTGACGCGCGCGGGCCAGCGCGAGGTAGTCGGGGTTGATGTCGAGGCCGATCATGGTGCGCGTCTCAGGGGGGATGTGCTCGAAGCCGTTGCCGGTCGCGCAGCCGAGGACGGCCAGATCGCGCGGCCGGTGCGTGGTGATGAGGCTCGCGAAGACCTCGCTGAGATACTGGAGCTGCGCCACCGCCGGGCTCGCCATGTGGCCTTCGTAGTCGGCGGGCGGGATCGACAGCCAGGGATTCGGATCGGGTGAATTCATGACGCATCCTACTCGGGGTGCCTCGCGGATACCCCCGGTCTGCCGGCGCCGGCGCGTTCATGCTCTACGCCGGCTTCATGCCCACGAAGGTGGGGCCAACCCGGCAAGGGGTGACAGCGACCGTCGTCCAGCTCGTCACGATGATCATGAGCCAGAATCATGAACTGCATCGTAGGGCCTCCTGGCCGGAGCTAGGCATCGCCCGAATCGAGCCATTCGTGCTGGTCCTTCGTGATCTCAGCCCTCACCTTGCCGGTATGCTCGATACGGGCGGGCTCGAACAGCAGCAGCTTGACGTGGCCGTGCGGCAGCACCCGGTGCTCCCGGCCACGTGGGATGATGGTGAAGTCACCTGCGCGCAGCGTAAGAACCCCGTCCCCGGCGAGGCTCGGGCCGCCGCGCGCCTGAATCTCCAGCACGCCCTCGATCACGAAGAACAACTCGTCCTCCTGTTCGTGGGTGTGCCAGGGACACCGGTCGCCTTCCACGCGGACGACCTTGACGTGCTGGCCGTTGAGCTCCCCCACGATCTTGGGCGAGTAGGTATCGGTGAACTTCGCAAAGCATCGCTCAAGGTTGACGACTCGTTCCATCGCCATGCTCCCTGCCGCCGCGGAACCCAGACAGTGCGCACCGCCCGGATCCAGCCGGCGCGGTCGTCAGTCGATGTACCCCAGATTGCGCAGATTGCGCAGCATCTCCGGATCGTTGGTGATCACGCCGGGCTGCACCAGCATGCGCGTGTGGGACGAAACGATATCGTCCAGCCAGCCACGCAGCACCCGCAAGGTGTCCGGATAAGCGCTGGCCAGGTCGTCCTGCTCGGCCGGATCACGGAGCAGGTCGAAGAGCCGCCACTGGGGCGCATCCTTCGGCCCGCGCCGAATCAGCTTCCAACGACCCTGTCGCAGTGAGTAGAGGTAGGGGGGCATCTCGCTCAGGATCGGCGGCGACAGCGACGGGGCAGCGCCGCCCAGCAGCTCGGGGATCTCCTGGCCCTGGTGGACGGGCGGTGCCTCCATGGCGAGGAGCGTGAACAGCGTGCGCATGAAGTCGAGTAAGGCCACCGGCCTGTCAATGTGCACTGGACCCGGCAGGCCGCCGGGTGGGCGATAAGCCAGCGGGCAGCCGGTCATCTCCTCGTAGATCGAGTTGCCGTGGAACCAGCCGCGGTGATCGAAAAACTCCTCGCCGTGGTCAGTGCAGAAGACGATGTGGGAGCGATCGAACATGTCGAGCTCGGTGAGGAAGCGCAGCAACGTGCCGATGTACCGATCCACCTGGTGGATTTCACCGTCGTAGTTGGCGATCATGCCCGCCAGGTCAACGGGTGAAAGCGTGGGGGGATCGGCCAGGCACTCCCAGTCATTGCAGGCGAGACCGCCCAGCGTGTGACGGTGGTCGCGGAAGAGGGGCGGATCGGCCGGCCCAGGCGGCGCGCCCGGCGCGGCCGCATCGCGGTGCTGCGGCACCGGTTCATAGGCGGAGTGGGGTTCGACGTAGTGGACGTACAGAAACCGCGGGGGCCCGTCCGTCCGCTCCAGCCAGGCGCGCGTCTGAAGGTTGATCTGCCAGCCGAGCCTGGTCGTGCCTGGGCGGGTCAGTTGCTTGGCGATGCGCTCGAAAGCGGTCCGCAGGTGGCGGCACCAGTGGGGCGGTTCGGGCGGGAAGAACCCATCGAAGCCCTGCGAGAACCCATTGCGGGACGTGAGAATCTGATTGGCGACGAAGGCCCCCGTCCGGTAGCCGTAGGAACGGAAGTGCTCGGCGAGGGTCGGCAGCCCTTCGGGTAGCTGGTGGACCGCGGCCAGGACGCCGTGCGAGCTCGGGTAGAGCCCGCTGAACAGGCTGGCTACGCTCGGTATCGTCCAGGTGCTCGGCGTATAGGCGTGCGTGAAGACGTAGCTCTGGTCGAACAGCGCGTCCAAGACGGGGCTGGTGGGACGCTCGTAGCCGAAGTGGCCCAGATGATCGCGGCGCAGCGTGTCGACCAGAATCACGACCACGTCCGGGCGTTCGTGTTGCGCGGCATCGGGCCGCAGCGCGGCCTCGACCGGACGCGGCCAGTAAGTCACGAGCACGGTGGCGTTGATGAGAAGCACCGCTGCCAGGAGGAGGGCGCCGGTCGCGCCGGCGGCGCCGCGGGCCAGGCGGTCCCACCAGGTTGCGGACAGCCGGCGGCCAAGGAGCCAGCCCGCCAGGGCGCCGAGCGCCGCGCCGCCCAGCATGACCCCGATCGTGAGCAGCTTGCCTGTCAGGGTGAGGAAGCGGGGAAACCCCGGGATCGTGCCGAGCCAGTAGGCCCCGACCAGGCCGCCCTCGAGGGCGAGCAGCGCACTCAGGGTGACTTGACCGACGCGGCCGTTCCAGGCTCCCCGCGCCACCGCCGCTGCCACCAAGGTGCACAGCGCGGCCAGCAGCAAGTGCAGGTTGGCGCCGTAGACGATGTCGCCGAAGGTCGCCGGCAGGTACCGGTCCGAGACGGCCGATTCGACGATGCCGATGATGAGCGCCAGGCCGGCCGCTGTCAGAAACGCCGTGCCCGCCAGGCGTATGGACGACAGACGCATCGAGAGATTGCCCCCGCTACTTCGGGACCCCTCAAAACATAGGAGCCAGTCTAACATGTGGGCGCCGTGCCACGCACCCGTGGGGTGGATCTGCGGCTTCGCTCCCGGACTGGACCTGCGAGGTGGGTCCGCGGCCTCGATCGGACCACCGGTTGGCCCCGGTGACCCCGCGGCGGTTCTTGGCGAAACCTATCCTGGGCCAGGCTGCGTATGTGGTGGCAGACCAGCAGCATCGGGCTACACTGCCAGCAAGACCTGCCGGTATGGCTGAGTGGTCAGATGGCCCGGCACACACCCCCCTCTGCTGAGCACCCCCCTGGAAGATACCGGTCTCGGAAGACAAGTAGTGCAGAGAGAGCCGCCTTGAGGCGCGGTGGGTGGGGGCGGCTTATGAGAGGGGCGGCGATGCGATTCTGGGGAGTGACAGTTCTGGCGCTCTTTCTGGCGGGTTCTCTGGCCCGGGCCGGCGGGGTGGCGGCGAACGGCGACGGCAGCGCGCGGCGCGTCTACGTGACGCAACACACGGCCACGCCCCCGCGCATCGACGGGCGCCTCGACGACGAAGCCTGGAGCGCCGTCGAGTGGGCGAGCGACTTCATCCAGCGTGACCCGCTCGAGGGCGCGGCCCCGACCGGCCAGACCGCCTTCAAGATCCTCTATGACGATCAGAATCTCTACATCGCCTACCAGGTCTACGATCCGGAGCCCGAGCGCATCGCCAGCATCCTCGATCGCCGGGATGCCTTTCCGGGTGATTGGGTCGAGATCAACATCGACAGCCTCCACGACCTGCGCACCGCCTTTTCCTTCACCGCGAGCGTCTCGGGGACGCAAGGCGACGAGTTCATCTCCGAGGACGGCGACAACTGGGACAGCAACTGGAATCCGATCTGGGAGCACCAGGCCTGCGTCGGCGCCGATGGCTGGACCGCCGAGGCGCGCATTCCGCTGAGCCAGCTTCGCTATGCCGACCGCGCTGAGCACGTCTGGGGAATCCAGGTGCAGCGGCGCATCGAGCGCTGCGAGGAGCGCTCGACCTGGCAGCCCATCCCCAAGAACGAGGACGGCTGGGTGAGCAAGTTCGGCGAGCTGCGCGGCATCAACGGCATCCGGCCGCAGCGGCGTATCGAGATCATGCCCTACTTCGTGTCGAAGGCGGAGCGGTTCGAAGCGACGCCCGGCGATCCCTTCAACGACGGCCGCCGCGGGAGCCTCTCGGGCGGCCTCGACGGCAAGATCGGCGTGACCGGCGACGTGACGCTCGATCTGACCGTCAATCCGGACTTCGGCCAGGTCGAAGCCGATCCCTCGCAGGTCAACTTGACGGCCTTCGAGACCTTCTTCAGCGAGAAGCGCCCCTTCTTCATCGAGGGCAACAACATCCTCAGCTTCAATGTTGCGCCCTCGATCGCCTACGGCACGCACACGACCGACCGGCTCTTCTACTCGCGGCGCATCGGACGGGCGCCGCAGTATCGAGCCGATTGGAACGAGGAGGGCTTTGTCGATCAACCCACCGGAACCTCGATCCTGGGCGCGGGCAAGCTCTCCGGCAAGACGGCCGGCGGCGTCTCGCTTGCCATCCTGGAGAGCGTGACGGCCGAGGAGACCGCCGAGGTGGATCGGGCCGGCCGGCGACGCCAGATCGCGGTCGAGCCGCTCACCAACTACTTCGCCGGACGGCTGCAGAAGGACCTGCGCGAGGGGCGCACGCGCGTGGGCGGGATGGTGACGGCGGTGAATCGTCGCATCGAGGATGCGCACCTCGAGTTCCTGCACGATGCCGCCTACGCCGGTGGGATGGACTTCTTCCACTACCTCAGCGGCCGGCGCTACTACGTCGCGCTGCGCATGACCGGCAGCCGGGTACAGGGCAGCCCGGCCGCCATCCTGCGCACGCAGACGGCGCCCGCGCGCTATTACCAGCGCCCCGACAACGGCGGCCAGTCGGTCGACAGCACGCGCACGTCGCTCTCCGGGCAGGCCGGATCGCTCCTGTTCGGCAAGAGCGAGGGCAAGTTCATGTTCCAGGGCGGAGCGGCCATGCGCTCGGCCGGCTTCGAGATCAACGATCTGGGCTATGTGCGCAATTGCGATGAGATCAACCAGTTCGCGTGGGCGGGCTACTACATCCGCAATCCGATCGGCATCTTCCGCGGCCTGCAGTTCAACTTCAACCAGTGGCTCGACTTCGAGTACGACACGGGCGAAAACCTCTATCAGGCGGCCAACCACAACGGCAATGCGAGCTTTCGGAACAACTGGAACCTGAACTGGTCGCTCAGCCGTGAAAACGAGCGCATCTCGAATCACGAGCTGCGCGGCGGGCCTTCGATGAAGATGCCCGGCGACTGGAATGGCAATCTGAACGTGAGCACGGACTGGCGCAAGCCCGTGTCCTTCGCGCTGGGCGCTTCGGGGTCGACCCTCGACGATGCGAGCGGCGGCTCGGAGGGCATCGGTCTCGAGGCGACGTGGCGGCCCAGCCATGCGATGCGGATCGCCTTCTGCCCGTCGATCTCGCGTGGTCGCTGCGATCTGCAGTACGTCGGCACACGTTCTGGCGCCGAGGGGGCGCGCTATGTCTATGGGCGCCTCGACCAGGAAACCTTCGACCTCACGTTCCGCATCGATCTCGCCCTCACGCCGCGGCTGACCGCGCAGTACTACGGCGCCCCGTTCATTGCCGCCGGTCGCTACAGCCAGTTCAAGCGGGTCACCGCGCCACGGGCCGATCGCTACGAGGATCGGTTCGTGACCCTCGGCGACGCCGTCGCGTACAACGAGGCCACGGGGATGTACCTGGTGGACGAGGATGGAGACCAGGAGGCCGACTACAGCTTCGCCGACCCCGACTTCAACATCCGGGACTTCAACTCGAACCTGGTCGTGCGCTGGGAGTACTCGCCGGGCTCGAGCCTCTACCTCGTCTGGCAGCAGGCGCGTTCTGGGTATTCGCCCGACGGTCGGTTCGACCTCGCGGATGACCTGGACGCGCTGGGGCGCGTCCACCCGCATAACATCTTCCTGATCAAGCTGAGCCGCTGGTTCAACCTGTGAGCCGGACGCGAGTTGCCCGGTTGATTGACACTTTGATCCGACGGTGGGACAATTTCCAGAGTGGCTGAGAGTGCGCGTGACGACCAGGAAGGAGAAGGGCCATGCAGACGGCAGCATCGCTACTGGCGGTCTTGATCTTCGCGGCCGGGGCCGGCGCAGCGGACTTCGCGAGCACGGGGTACAGCGAGAAGACGGTGATTCTCCCCTCAGGTGCCGAACCGTGTGTTGCTCCCCTGTACGTCAACCATGACGGTGGCTTCGAGAACGGGTTCTGCTGGCAATACGGAGGCGTCTGCCCGCCCGACTACGGCGCGTTCGCCGAAGGTTTCGACATGGGTGCGTGGGTGGGATGGTACATCGAGTGCGTGACGCTGTGGGCGACGTCGGTCGGGTACTTCCTTGGCCAGCCGCTGGACGTCTACCTCTGGGAGGGGGGAGTTGGTGAGCCGCCGGGCAGCGTCCATTTCATGATCACCGGCGCGTATCTGACCAACGTGCCGAGTTGGCCCATGGTCGGGCAGAATGACATCGTGTTCGGCGGGAGCATCCCGGCGCGGCAGTTCACGGTCGGCTTCTGGGCGGACTTCTCGGCCATGAACTGCGACTGGTACATCGGGGCGGACCTGGACGGCTCTGGCGGCTATCCCTGGACGAACGTCGCCCCCGGCCTGGGTTATCCGACCGGCTGGCAGCACCCGGACATCGTCTGGAGCGGCTACGCCACCCAGAGCCTCGGCATCGGGATTCACGCCGAGGAGATCGTCATCAGCCCGGTGGAAGGCACGACCTGGGGCCAGCTCAAGGCGCTGTTCTGATCTGCTGCTGCCGTCGCGACGGCCGCTAGTAGCGCAGCAGGGCGCGTACCCCACACTTCCCCGGCTGCGCTACCGCCCCGGCCCCCGGCGCGGATACGCCGGCGCGGGCGGCACGTCGCGCGAATCCTCCCGAATGAGCGCCTGCAGATGCGCTACCGCCGCGCGGAGCTGCGCATCGTCGCCGCGGAATGTCGCGTGCGGCAGGTTGTCGACGACGAGGTCCGGATCGACGCCGTGGCCCTCGATCAGCCACTGGCCCTCGGGCCCGTAGACGCCGAACTCCGCGGCGGTGACGATACCGTCATCGACGAGCCGGTTGCTCGACGACAGCCAGATCTCCCCACCCCACGTGCGCGTGCCGATCACCTGCCCCAGACCGAGGCGCCGGAAGCCCTCGGCGAAGGCCTCGCCGTCGGACATGGTCCACGCATCGACCAGCACCACCATGTGGCCGCGGAAGGCATACTGCATGTTCCAGTACGGGGCCCCGGTGCGCGGCTGCCAGTACATCCAGGCCCGGCGCAGGAGCTTCCCGAGGACCCAGCTATCGATGTTGCCGCCGTTGTTGTGGCGCACATCGACGATCAGGCCGCGGCGATCGAAGACGGGATAGTAATCCCGGTACCACTGGGCGATGTCGTCACCGCCCATGGCGCGCAGGTGCACGTAGCCGATCTCGCCCGCGCTCAGGCTGTCGGTCATCTCCCGGCGCGTGTACTCCCATTCGTCGTAACGCAGGTCGCGCGCGCGATCCGGCGCGATGGGGGTGACGATGACGTCATAGGGCTTGTCGCGCCCGTCGCGCCGCTGGATCGCCAGCCGCACCTGCCGGTCGCCCTGGGCTCGCAGGAGTAGCCCCGGATCGGCCACCTCGAGGAGGCTCACGCCGTTGATCGCCGTGATGATGTCGCCCGGCGCGATGCCGGCGGCGGGCTCGGCCAGCGGGGCGCGCTGCTCGGGCTCGTCGGGATCGGCGCGGTAGATGTGGACGATGCGGTAGCCGCCGGCGGCCGGCTCGCGCGCGAGCACCGCGCCCAGAGAAGCGGTCTCGATGCGCAGGGGGTCGGTGCGGAAGTCGCCACCCCAGACGTACGTGTGCAGCGCGCCCAGCTCGCTGGCCATCTGGGCTTGCAGGTCGGCCAGCTCGGCGCGATCCGTGACGCGCTCGACCAGCGGCAGGTACCTGTTCAAGACGGCCGGCCAGTCGAGCCCGTGCATCTGCGGGTCGTAGAAGTAGTCGCGCTCGAGGCGCCAGGACTCGATGAACATCTGGCGCCACTTCTCGCGTGGGTCGATTGGGAAGGCCCAGCCGGTGAGATCGATGCGGGCCTTCTCCAGATCGGGGGCGGGATCGCTGTCCGCCGAGAAGACGTAGAAGTTGTCTTCCTTGCGCACGAGGAGCTTCTCGCCGTTGCCTGCCAGCTCGTAGCCGTGGATGTCCGCGAGGATGGTCACCGGCTCGAGAGCCTCGGGCGTGATCTCGAGCGCCTGGAGCGATGCGTTGCCTTCCGCGTCGCCGCTGCGGGCGATCCAGAAGAGGCGCTCGCCGTTCAGCGCGAGGGCGTCGTAATTGCCGGCTGGGGCCGGCACGACCAGGAGCCGCTCGATGATGCCGGTGAAATCGATGCGGACCTCCGGGGGCTTCGCCTCTGGGCCGGCTTGCGCGCGCTCGCGGTCGACCTTGCCGCGACCGTCAAGCCCGGGATCGCGGTCGCGCTCCGCGCTGCCGACGCGCTGGGAGCTGCGATCATGCTGGGCGTCGCGGCCGCGTCGGGCGTCGTGATCACGCTCGGCGCCGCGCGGATCCTCGCCGGGGTGGAGCTCGTCCGCGGGCGCGAAGGGCGAGCGCAGACCGGGCTCGAGCGGCAGCAGATAAAGGCGGGTCTGCTCGCTGAAGCAGGGCTCCGGCTGGCGGGCGCCCCACGGGCCGCCCACGCGCGAGACGAACGTCCGGTCCGAGAGGAAGTAGAGCCAGTGGCCATCGGGGCTCCACTGCGGATCCCAGCTATGGTAGCGATCGCTCGTCACCGGCGTGCTGCGCTGCGTCTCGAGGTCGTGGATCAGGATTCGGCGCAGGCCGTTGGGTGCGTCCAGGCCATAGGCGAGCCAGCGGCTGTCGGGAGACCAGGCGATGTTGCCCAGGCCCCACTGGGGCGATTCAGCGACCATCATCGATCGGCGCTTGTTGGTGTCGAAGAGCCAGAGGCGCTGATCGTGATCCGTGTAGGCGATCCAGCGGCCATCGGGCGAGGGCCGGCCGTCAAAGCGCACGACCGTCCCGTCCGCGCTGAGCTGCTCGGGCGGGGCGGTGCCGGTGGGCGAGAAGCGCCACCATTCGACCTCGCCGCTCTCATCGGAGAGGACGAGTAGGGACTGCCCATCGGGCGCAAAGCGTGCGCTCCGGTAACGCACGCCCGACGTGCGCGTGATCTCGGCCAGGCGGCCTTGTTTGACCGGCGCGACGAAGACCTGCCCGTAGGCGGTGAGCGCGAGGCGCGTGCCGTCGGGAGAGATGTGCGCGGTCGAGAGATGCTCCATCGGCTTCTCGATCCACCGCTCGCGCGCTTGTTCGAAGTCGGAGGCCAGGCCGATCGCGAGCGGAAGGTCTTGATCCGCGGCGATGTCATACACGCGCAGGTCGGCTCCGAGTTGGTAGGCGATCCGACCCTGATCGAGGGACGGGGACTTCACATCCCAACCAGCGTGGCGCGTTTGCTGCCGCAGGTCGCTACCGTCGGGGGCCATCGACCACAGGTTCATCGTGCCGTCGCGATCGCTGGCGAAGTAGAGGCGTTCTTCCCACCACATGGGATGCCGGCTCGTGCCGGGGTAGTCCGCCGTGAGGGGCACCGCCTCGGGATCGCCCGCGGTGAAGCGCCACAGGTTCTGCGCCGTGCCGCCCTGATAGCCCTTGGTGTGGCTCCACTGCTGGGCGAAGCGCGTGAAGAAGAGCGTGCGTCCGGTGGGTTCATACACGCCCTCGGAGGCTTGCGCCAGGGGGAGCAGCTCGCTCCGCCCGGTGGCGAGATCGAGCGCGGCGAGCTGCGTGCTGGGGAGCGTGGCGTAGTGCGCCGTGGCGTAGAGGAGCCGGCCATCGGGTGTCCAGCCTTCGACGCGCGCCCACTCACCGGTGTAGGTGCGCCGCGTGGGCAGCCCGCCCGCGAGCGGCATCGTGTAGACCTCGGCGGGGCCCTCGTAGGACGCGGTGAACGCGAGCAGCTTACCATCGGGGGAGATGGCCGGGTGATCCTCGACCTCGAGGTGGGTGGTGAGGCGACGCGCCAGGCCACCGTCGATTGCCACGCTCCACAGATCACCCTCGGCGACGAAGACAACGGTGTCGCCGTGGAGGGTGGGGTAGCGGTAGTAGCCCAGCGGGCCGGGGGCCGATGCCGACTGGGCGTGCGCGGGCCTGGCCGGCGCGGATGAGGGCTGGGCAGGCGCGGCGGTGGTGGCGGCGGCGGTGGTGGGCTGAGTGGATGCGGCGCTCGCGGCGAAGGCGGCGAGGACATCGCAGGCGCAAAGGGTGACTGCGAGCAGGATCAGGCCGCCCCTCCTGGGCGGGATCCTCGGCGCTCCCGCCGGGGACTGGCGGCCGTGGGCATGGGCAGTTCGGGCTTGCCCGAGGAGGTTGTTGAGCGTCATGACGACTCCTTGCGTCGGCGTGATCAGAACACCCGCAGGCCTGAAGCGCCCATGGTAGCGAAGAGACGGCTGCTGCGAAATGACGGGGTGACGCCGGTCGTCGCGGCAGGGCGCCCCGAGGCGCGCCCGTTGGGATCGAGTGCCGGGGGACTGGCAGCCAGCCGCCTGCCAGCTCTGGCGAGGGAGGGCTAGCAAGGGAGGGGCCGGTTGGCAAAATGCCAGAGGTCGTTCCGCTAAACTGCTTTTGAGTAATACATTACAGAGTTGCCCCGGGGCAACTCCGCACACGAAGACGGATTCTCGCGTGGCCGGATTGCTCCAGAACACGGCATGCTCGTAGCGCGCGATCAACGCGGCCAGCTCCGGCCGCGCCAACGGATTCGGTCCGACGGCCTGTTCGGGGCGCCCTGGACTAACGGATCTTCTCCAGCACCCGGCCTGCTTCTTCGGCATACGGCCCGCCGCCGGCGCGGACTTCCTCGAGCCGCTGCACGGCCCGGTCGGCTTGCTCGAGTCTCAAGTGGCAGTTGGCCAGTATCCAGAGCGCCAGGGTCGCTGTGGCGCTGTCAGGCGAAGCCGCGGCGAACTCAAGGGGTACGATCGCGCGCTCTGGCGCTGCGCCGAGGGCGAGGGCGAGCCCAAGCAGCCAAGCGACCTCAGGGCTCTCGGGCGCCCGCTCGCGCGCGGCGCTCAGGAAGCGCTCGGCCGAACCGTAGTTGCCAGCCGCGATATGGCCGCGGCCGGTCGCGATGAGTTCATCGAGTTCATCTGGCCCCGCGGCCGGGGTCTCCGCGCCTGCCTCGGCGGGCGGGGCTCCGACCTCCGGGCCGGACGCACCGCGAACATCCGCGGTCACCGCTACATCGGTTGGAAATCTCGCCCACTGGGTGATGTCGAGCCGCCCCGGATGGGGTCGCAGCAGCACGATAGCGACGACGGCGGCAGCCAGCACCGAGGCGAGGATCGCCGGACGCCGCAGGCCGGTTAGCCCAACCTGCACGAGCCGGCCGAAACGGCGCAGCGCAGGCGCCCCGGCGTCGGTTGCGGCTGGGCCGCGGTTCAGCGCCCGTAGTAGCTCGGGAGCGTGGTCGCGGAAGGTCGCCGCGACGCGCGCCCCGCGCTCGAGTTCGGCAAAGCAGGCGTCGCACTCCAGGAGGTGTTCTTCGAGGCGCCGGCGCTCCTCCTCATCGAGCAGGTCGTGCTCGAAGCGCGCGATCAACGCACCCAGCTCCGGCCGCGCGCAGGCGGGTGTCTTGGAATCAGCCATCACGATTCACCTCCGTCCGCCGAGGGCCGTCCACCTCGCTCGCCTCGAGCAGCGTGCCGCGATCGCCTCGAGCAGCCTGCCTCGATCGCCTCGACGAGCTTGCGGCGGCAGCGCGAGATGCGGCTGTCGATCGTGCCGAGCGGCTCATCGCCGAACGCCGCGCGAATCTCGTGACGCCCCGCGCCGCTCAGAAGCAGGCGGAAGATCTTGCGGCACTCCTCGGTGGCACGCCCGAGAGCGATCTCGAGCTGCCGCACGAGATCGAACGCCGCGCGTTCCCCATTGGGCGAAAGACCCACCGCCTCGGCCATCCACGTATCCTCCACCACGATCCGCCGAGCGCCTTCCACGCGGCTGCGCTTCAGGTAGTTGCCCACCTTGTGGCGCAACACCACGAAGACCCACGGCAAGAGACCGCGCGGGAGGTTGGCGCTCCGGTACTTCTCGAAGACCGTGCGCATCGTCTCTTGGGCGATGTCCCGCGCCGCCTCCTCGTCCCGCACCCTTCGTTTCGCCAGGGCGAGGATCCTTGCATTGAGGCGGTCGAAGAGGTGGTTCTCGGCCTCGCGGTCGCCCTGGCGGGCGCGCTCGAGGAGCTCCTGGATGCCCGGGGTGTCCTGGATGCGGGCGGAGTCGTTCATCGATTCCTTGCAAGCCGGGGGCCGTCTCGGGAAACGAGCAGGACGTACGAACCGGCCCGTCCGGCGGGAGTGATGGTCGCCAAGGTGACGCCGAACCCCTCCGGATCCTAGGGGTGGGGGCAACCCCGGGGCAACCGCCGTCATGAGTCGTCATGAGCCGCTGTCCCGGGGCGCGAGGGCCCGCGGGCGCTGTCACGGGGCGCCGCCGCACGACCCGGATCCCCGCCGGTGGACAGAGGAAACGTCCACATAGCCGGAAGAGGGGGAGAGCGCGATGAACTCGATGAACTCGATGAACTCAGGGAACTCAAGGGGGCCGAAGGAGTCAAGGGACTCAAGACACTCAAGACACTCAAGACACTCAAGAGGTCTGCTGACCTGTGCCTGCCTGATCGCGGCATCGGCCTTCATGCTGCCCATCCTCACGGCGGGGGCCGCGGCGCGCATCGTCCTGTGGGAGGAAGGCTTCGAGGACGGCGACGCCGACTGCTGGACCATCACGACGACCGGAACGACCGTGTCGGTCGTGAGCAATCAGAGCCATTCGGGCACCTACTCGCTGATGGTGGCGGGCAATTCCAGCCAAGGTCAGGGAGCGTTCGCGAAGTCCAAGACGATCCAGATCGACTTCACGCGCGACTACACCCTGCAGTTCGCCTTCCGCTACGATGACTTCCACTGGGACCGCTTCGCCATCTTCGGCCACATCCGCCTGCTGCTCGACTATCCAACGCTGCCGATCCTCTACGATCCGGTCGGCGACAACTCCTTCGTGGGCAACCGGGTGTCGGATGTAGCCTTCCAAGACTACCTGCCGGCGGGCGAATGGGGCCTGATCACGGTCCACTGCCGGCCACAGGATCGCCAGTACGCGGTCTTCGTCAACGGCACGCACATGGGCACCGTGAGCTACCAGGCCGGCGTGGTGCCCGACACCCAGTTCTGGTTCGAGGACAATCACAGCAGCTCGAACTTCCTCGACGCCTGGTATGACGATCTCAAGGTGCGGGGCTTCCTCGATCCGGGGCAGTGCGCGTTTGCCGTTCCCGGGCTGCCGTACGATCCCGACGATTGCGCCGCGTGGCCTCATCCACCCTCCGTGCCGTATCACGGCCAGTATGTCCGGCCGGGACATCCGAACATCAGCGAGCCCTGCTCGCCGCCGGCGCCCAACGGCCGCTGCGCCGACGCCTGCTTGCACATGCTCTTCGACTACCACGGCGACAATCCCCCACCCGGCGGCGGCAACAACGCCGGACCGCAGGAGGAGATCGAGGCGGCCGCCAACACCAACGACCGCGTCAACAGCCCCAACGGGCAGTGGACTGGCACGATGATCGATGACATCCGCCGGGCAGGGCACTTCTCCGCGCGCACGAAGTCGCTGACCGCGGTGCGCGCCGGCTGTCCGCCGCAGGGGAACATCCAGCGCCGTGGCTTCGCCGGCTATAGCTGGCAGAGCGTGGGCTACGCGGTGGTCGATTCGGTCTGGACCGATCTGGCGCCCGACGACACGGTCGATGTGCAAGCGCAGGTGTACGCGGAGATCTTCGAGACGATCATCGCCTCGGGCTACCCGCTGATGGTGTTCATCAACGCCGAGAACTACCTCGGCCAGGTGCTGGAGGACCCCTACGAGGGCGAGCTCGACGAGACGATCACCGAGATCGAGAACACCTGCACGGGCCATGCCATCCTCATCATCGGCTATGACAACACGGGGCAGTACCCAGGCAACCCGTTCGGGCTGGCGGCCTTCATGCTGCACGACCCCGCCCTGGGCAAGAACCTGTGGGTGCGCCAGCAGTTCTTCTGGGACTCGCTGTGGACGGGCAAGCGCTTCGTCTTCGCCGCACCGTGGGAGGTGATGTGGCTGAGCCCCGCGCGCTGGTGCCACAGCGCCAGCTTCAACGGTACGGCGATCGTGACCTACAGCGGTCCTGAGCCGCTCGATGGGTGCTTCCCGGTGGCCAACGCGCAGGCCAAGGTCACCCTCACCAACATCGGCCTACAGGCGCAGGAGGTGTTCACCCACGCGCTGGCGGGCATCGGCTCGACGGGGAGCTGGGACTTCACGAGCTGGGCCTTGAAGTTCAGCGGCTGGCTCGGCGGTGGCGCTACCGGAACCGTCCGCTGCGACGCGGACGGCGTGCTCAATCCGGCCGCGACGTCGACCTCCTACGCCAACTACGCGGATCGCATCGGCGGTCACCAGACCGCGTCTCAGGCATTGCAGTTGTGTGGCATCGTCACCGACCCCCACGACCTGGGTCATCATGGCTGGCCCTACGGTGGCGCGTGGTGGACCCAGTTGGGCGGATCGACCCTGCGTGTGCAGGCTCTGGCGGGCGGCGTCTACGCCGTAACAGGCACGCTGTGCAACTACGGCTCCGAGCCGCTGGCGGGCGGAGGGGTCTGGACGGTCTGCGCCGGCGACCCCACGGCAGCTCAGTGCGAGGGCACCGCGTCGCCCGTGGGGTCGTGCACGATCCCGCCCCTGGCGCCGGGTGACTCGCTGACCGTGGGACCGATCCTGTGGACTCCGCCGGAGCTGAACACTCTCGGCCAGCCCTACTTCGGGCTCTTCGCCGCGATCACGCACCCGCTCGATCCGCCCGAGAGCCCCTGGCCGCAGGATGAGAACAACTACGCCACGCTGGCCGAGTACGAGCTTGCGATCGGCCAGTCGCAGACCGACGTTTTCATGTTCTGGCTCGAAAACCCGCAACCGACCGCGATGGACCTCGTCCTGACCGCCACGGGCGACAACGTCACGAGCTGGTGGACGATCAGTTCGACGCCGCCGCTGGATGTTCCGGTCACGCTGCCGCCCTTCGGACGGATGGCGGCCCAGCTCGAGATCACGCCGACGACGGCCGAACCGGGCGGCGCGATCGAGATCGACTGCTTCCTGCACGACCCGGGCGGCGCGCTCGTGCGCCAGACCGGTGGGGCGACCCTGACCTTCGAGGTCTCCCCGCAGGGTGTGCCCGCGCCGCAGGGTTGGGTGGGGCGCCTGGAGTTGGCCCAGGGCCGGCCTAACCCCTTCCACCGCGAGGCGACGATCCGCTTCACGACGCCGCGCGCCGGGGACGTCCGGCTGTGCATCTTCGACGTGGGCGGACGGCTCGTGCGCACGCTGGTAGAGCAGCCCCTGCCGGCCGGCTGGCACGAGGCGCGTTGGAACGGCACCGACGGGCGCGGCATGCCGCTCGCCAACGGCGTGTTCTTCTCGCGGCTGGAGCTCGCGGGCGAGAGGAGCGTGGAGCGGCGGATGATCCTGCTGAGGCCGTAGGGGGAAGAGGAGCCTGCAGCCGCGGATAACTCTGCTGGGGCCGAAGGTGGGAGAAGGCTTGCGCTCGAGGGCGACGTTCCTGATGCCCCGGCGATAGGATCGACCGCTTGGTTAACGGGGCATGGCGGCGCGAGTGACGTGCGGCCATGCCCCGCGTGTGTTGTTGGCTGCGGCGAAGCTATTTCGAAACCGTTAGTTGAGTGGTGATGACCTTGCCCGGAGATCTCCCGATCTGTAGGCGGCCGAAGTAAACTCCGGCTTCTACCGGGCACCCGCTTGGATCCTTTCGAAACCAGCTGTATGTGTAGCGCCCAGGGGCATGCCATCCTTCTCTGAGGCGCGTGACGAGGCGACCCTGCACCTCGAAGACGGACAGACTAATGTGGGAGTCTTCAGCCAGGGTGAAATGGAAGTTGGTGGCATTCTCCGCCTGGGATGCCCAGAGCTGAGGCCGTCCTTGCGTGACATGCTCCGGGACGGACGTGCTGGTCGGGAAGTCCCCGCGGACCTTGGTGAGGGAGCCGAGCCACAAAACGCCGAGCGCATAGTGCGGATTCTGCTCAGCCATTGCCGTGATTGCATTGTGCGTGACGAGGTCGAATGTTGCGCCCTGTGGAGCATTGCCGAGCTCGTTGCGAAACACCCAGGCGAAATCCGCGTGTTCCACCTCGTGAGTTCCATTCAACTGACCGAAGAATCCCGCGGCGCGCGTGTCATCGGGCTCTGCCAAGACAAGCAGACTCCGATTCACAGAGTTGCCCATGACGTTTCCCAAGGCTGCACTGCCACACGTGGGCGCGAACACCATAACGACCTGGTTCCTTGTCAGGTGTAGACCCGCATGAAACCAGCCGTACGACAACCAGGGGATGATGATGCCGTCGCGGTGACCGCTGTAGCCGATGCTCCACACATCGCGAGGTCCAGAGTCAAACGCCTCCGCGACAGCCGTCATCAGGAGGGTATCGACGCAGCCGACGGGATATGCGCTCCTTGCAAGCAAGACTCCCGGATCCGAGGACTGGTAGTGGTAGGCGTTCCGGATCCTGGTCGTGACCGGAGTCATCCCGAGATTCGGGGAGGCGTTCGTCCAGTCCCAGAGCAGGAAGAGCCCGCGTCTCCCCTCGTTGACATGAAGCCCGTTGTTCCATTCGGAGGCGACGAAACACACCTTGGTAAGCTCCTGATCAGTTCTCACTGGAATGAGCTGGACGGGGCAGTCAGGGATGCCATCCGCGCCATAGATGTCGCCGATCAGGTTATAGGTCTTACAGGTTCCGGTGCAAGATCCCGCGGCGTTGTCAGGATAGGACATGGGCGAGACACCGAGCCCCGCCCCGCGACCCACCAGAATCATTGTCGGACCCGGGTCCACCGGGTACTGCCCCCCTCCATATTGCGCGTTGTTCGAGGCCACGGTGGCCAGCACGGCGCGTGCCAAGAGCGGATCATCGCTCTGGCCCTCAATGAGCACCACGCGCTTCGCTGGAAAGTCATCTGCAATCTGGAAGGACACAGTCTCGAGGTTGAACGGCGTGCCGCTCAGCTGGTAGACGACTACATCGCCACACAGCGCGCAGTCCTCGGGCTGGCCGATAAGCAACTGACGGTATGAGCCCCAATCGACCCACTCAACGCTCTGCCCGCTGAGCCATGTGTCACGTTGAGCGATCCAATCCCAGTAGGGGGCTTCGGGACCCCAGGGATCAGCTGGCGGAGGAGGTCCGAGGAAGCTGTCGACTTCCGCCATGGTCAAGTCGTCAAGTGGTTGCAGAAGCGACCATTCCTCGCCTTCCTCGCTCCAGGTGAAGTCCATGGACGAAGTCGGAAATCCGCTGTCGTCGAGCTCTACGCACCGGAAGCACTCTGCCCCGGGAGACACCGCTGCCGAATAGCACCTGAGGCGGTCAGAGCCGTCGGTCCCACGTCCCGGAAAGGTGGCAGCCGTGTCGCCATCCGCGAGGACGTGGTAGACGCTCCCCAAATCCTCCCCAACATAAGCCATTCGCACTTGTCCATCGCAGGCACTAGCGTGGAACCACGAGCCGACGGGGTTCCAGCAGCTCCAGCCAGGATGCACGCGGTTGCCGGACCAGCCCAGGACAACGCCACCTGGATCCGCTGAGATCACATCCCCGATTGTGTTGTCATAGATGGGGTATGGCGGTAGCGAGGCGATGCTGCAATCAAACACAGCGACAGCAGTGAAAAGGTCGGCCGCGTTGTAGATGGGATACGTCTCACCAGAGCAGCCAAGCATCGAGGGAGAGCCCCAATCGCCTGCCCCAACTCCCCATGCAGACGCGGTATCGGCGGAGTAGCAGTACATGTCGAACATGATGAACCCCGGTGTAGCGTTGGCAGCGATCTTCTGGATCCCACTGAGTGTCAGGAAGATGGCAGAACCCTCCTGGCTCTGAGGGCAAACCTCCCCCTCATAGTACCAGATGTCCTCAACCAACCTGAGGCCATACAGATCTGCAAGTCCAAGGCAGCGCAGGAACGGATCACCCCACACGGACATCCGTTCGACCTCCACATTATGATCGGTATCGCCTCCTTCGGTGCTGACGACGTAGATGCGTGCTTTCTGCAAGCCCTCCACGAGGGCGGGGAGGTTGCAGCTGTTCCAGTCGGGGTTCTGATAGTAGGATTCGTCGTAGAGGACCGTGATGCTGTCCGGAGGAACGTGATACTTGTTCCACATCCTCCCTTCGATCTCCGACTCCCAACGGTCTGGCCGCTGTTCCACCGGAGTCGGGCCTGGGAGTCCAGGTACGTAAAGCTCATGCGTCCAAGCGAGAAGCTCATAGACGAACCACCCACGGTTTATTGGGGTGCCAGCGAGCGCGGTACACGGAGAACAGAGAGAGCAAGGCGGCAGCAAGGAGTCTCATGGTCAGTCCTCCAAGCCGTGGCGAAGGTTGCCATAGCGCATTGTGATCTTGTAGTCGGCAGTAGTTTCAAGCGGGGTAAGAGCCTCGAGGCGTGCGCAGGCAAGGCGGTGGCTGTAGTAGGAGCCTGTGGGGTACAGCCAAGGATCTTTAGGCGCCAGCTTAAACAGGTAGAGCCATACGTCGGTTGGCATTCCGTGACGATAGGCCTTGACGAGGCTTCTCCGTGTGGTTGGATTTACATGGTCCACGAGAGCCGAGTCGATGAGAGGGCTGCGGGCCACCCGTGTTGCGCACTCATGGGCTGCGTCGGCGGGGGACATTCCTCCATGGACGGCCCTAGCGTACCGTCGCTGCTCGGTAATGACCAGTTGACGGCACATGCGACGATATGTCCAGCAAGCGAGGTTCCAGTCCGGCACGCTTTGCTGTTCAATAATGTGCTGGACTGTCGGCACGGCACCGTAAAGGTCCTGCAGTACCTCAGGTGGAGGCCCGCCGAACGCGGGCTCGGGATGTGGCAAGTAAGGCCGACCATTGATCGTCAACTGGCCGTCGTGCCAGTCGACGACAACTTCGTCTCCCGGGCGGTAGATGGTCTCGAAGTCCCAAGTAATGTAGCGGAGCGCTGCGCCATCGGCAAGATGAAGCCGGTAAGGGAAGGTGCAATCTCCGGTCAGCATGCGGGCACATGGGTTTGGATCGCAGGACGTGTATTCGGGATGGTACTCCCATTCTTCGCCGAGGGCAGTACAGCCCGGCTCTGCCACTGGCATACAGCCTTCCCTAAAACAGCATACGCCGATTCCTACCTCCAGGTAGTCGCCGAAGCTCACAAGGCCACCCGGACAGACGGAGACGCCGTCGGTCTGCATACCCATGGTGCCGAGGGCTGCGAACTCATAGGCCGTCGGTGGGTTGAGTGAGTTCGCGACCGCCGCGACCTGGGTGCTTGGGTTCACGCCCAGGGGAACCGTCTCGGGGGCATACGAGTAGCCGCAGAAGTAGTACACGGGAAGCAAGTTCCCTGCCCAGGCCGAGTCGGTCACAGCGAGGCTGACCCCCTCATCGGGCCCGGGCCAATTGAGTGTGGGGATCGTGAGCCCTTGACTGGGAAAGCATGGACCGTGATCGGTGATCACGTAATCCTGCGCCGAGTAGTTCCCCAACCCAAGGTCGACACCCCGCCATTCTTTGTTCTCTGTCCAGGCGGCGAGGACAAACCAGGTCTTGGCGGTTGTCGCATCTATCCGGTTGAGCTGTTCCTCGCACGATTCAAGTGCATGGTTGGTCAGGTAGTGTTGACACCAGCCCTCAGGAGGAGGATCCGTGGAGAAAGACATGGCGGCAGGGAAGTGGGCGATGAGGACTCCACCGGCCAGATTCGACACATCCGGACTGGCCACGCGGACTGCGATCAAGGATAAGAGCAAGAACACTGCACTCCTTGACATATCAGCATGCCTCCGTGTAAACGAAATGCACAGATCTTGCGGTGGCCAGATAACCACGTCCGGTTGCTCCCTGGACAGGTGCTCTGGACAGGTGCTCTGGACAGGTGCTCTGGACAGGTGCTCTGGACAGGTGCTCTGGACAGGTGCTCTGGACAGGTGCTCTGGACAGGTGCTCTGGACAGGTGCTCTGGACGCCACCTACGCGGCCATCATGCCGGAACGGCGGAAGCCTGTCAAGGCGAAAGACCCAGCGTCTCATCCAAGGCGGACGCACGTGCGATTGGCAGACGCCGAAGCCGGTCATGGCGCGAGTGAAGTCGCCATTGAATCGGACGGCCGTCGCGTGTAAACTCTGCGATCATGATGAACCGAATTCCTCTCACGCCCGGCATGGCGTGCAGGTGCGGATCGCCTCGCGGAGATGCTGGTGCACCGCCCTGGGGCGAAGGAGTGGGGAGTGCACTGTCAAACTGCCAATGGGGAACCTCGTCATGAGAACGCCACGCGCTAGCCGTCAGGTCCTCCTCGGGTCCCTGTCCCTCGGCCTAGCTCTCCTGGGATTGCTCCTCGCCGGCTTGGGCTGTGGAGATGACGACTCGCCCACGGGGAACACGCCGCCGCCGGTGACGCTAGACCGCTCCTCGCCGCAGGCGGTGCTGGCGAGCCTGCGCGAGGCCTACCTGAACCGCCGGATCGCCGACTACGACAGCCTCCTGGCGGCGGACTTCGAGTTCTACTTCTCCGAACAGGACCTCCAGATCGCCGAGAAGTACCTGCGGAGCGAGGAGGTGGATGTCCACACCAACATGTTCAGCTCGACCGACCTCCTGAGCATCGACCTTGACTTCACGCTGGGCGAGCTGACCCAGGACGAGAGCATGCCCGACACGCTGGGGGCGGACGAGTACCTGTGGACGATCCTCATGACGAACACGGATCTCGAGCTGCGCAGGAAGGAAGGCGGCCAGCTGAAGACCTATCAGCTAGACGACGCCGTGCAGCGGTTCTGGTTCCGGCGAGAGAACCGCATGACACCCGGGACCGGCCGTGCCATCTGGACCATCGTGGAGTGGAGGGAGCTCTGGGAGCACGATCTGGACAAGGGTAGTACTTGGGGGGGCGCCTGGACCGAGGATAGTACCTGGGGCCAGATCAAGAGCCTCTACCGCTCATAGCAGCGAGGACAATCCGCTCGGCTTCCACGGCGGCCCACGCAGCGGTTCCCACGGCGGCTCCTGCAACGACCTTCTGCTCAGCCGCGTCGCGCCCGTCGAGCCCGCAGAACGAGCGCACCGGCCGCCCCCATCACAGCCGCGGCCACGACCCCGATCGCGATACCCGCTCCGGGCCCGCGCACGAAGCGGCCAAACACCCCCGCCGGTCCACTCCCGGAGCGCGGCGCAACCGATCCGATCAGCGCGAACCCCGACCACTCCCATGGGTTGAGCTCTCTGGATACGGCGTCCCGAACGGTTGCTTGGAGCGCCAAGTCCGGGGCGAGGCCGTCGTCGAGGCCGCTGTAGAAGTGGTCCATGAGCGCGGCGGTCGACTGGTCGGGCACCTCCCACAGCGACATGAGCAGCGCCCGAGCCCCCCTGCACAGGAAGGCGTGGGTGAGGCCCAGGATGCCCTCTCCGCGCACGAGGTGGCCCAGTCCGGTGTTGCACGCCGATAGCACGACCAGATCGGCGTTCAAGCGCAGGTCTAGGATCTCATGCGCCTGCAAGAGACCGTCCTCGGCCGGGTCGTCGTCCTGGGCGAGAACAAGGGCGCTCATCAGCGGCTCGCCGTCGCTCACCAGGCCGTGGGTGGCGAAGTGGACGTGCGACGCCCGCGCGATCTCTCCCTTGGCCGCCTCCTCAGTCGCCGCGGGGCCGATCAGGACGCGGGCGTGCTCAAACCGGTCTCCGATCCGGCGCACCTCGGCCTCGGCGAACGGCAGCTCGCCGAAGATCCAGTCGCGGGCGGCGCGGACGTCGGCGGCGAGCAGCTCCTGCGTGCGGAATGAGGAGGGGTTTCCGAGCGCAAGCAGCTTCTTCGCCGGGGGACGCTCACGACTGTGCAACCTAGGATCGAGCACGCTGGCCGAGGCGGTCCAGGCGATGGGGTAGCGCTCTCCAAGGAAGGCCTGCCCGTCGTGCAATGCGGCGAAGGGCAAGTAGAGCAGCGGGCCGTCGGGGCAGATAAGGAGCCTCGCACCGGGATCCAACCCTGCCAGCGCGGGGGCGATGACGAGATTGTACAACGCCTGGCCTGCGGCCGGTGCGGCAACGCCGCCATGGCCCGCGGCCGGCGCAGCGGAACGGTGCGCGCCACGGGGAGTCGTGTCCTGCAAGAGTGCCTCGCGCAGGGAAGTTACCAGCGCGGCCAGGCTGTCGGAGCCGCAAGGAATCAGGTGCACGTCCAGACGCTGGCGATCGAGTCGGATGAGAAACGACACCTCGCGGCCGACCAGGTACTCGAGCAGTACCTGCCGAGGGGCAAGCACGCGGCGACGGATTTGCTCGACCCCCAGCGGATCGTGCTGGCCGGTGCGGGCCAGGTAGGTCGGATCGCGAGCGGCCATCTCTTCGCGCACGGCAAAGAGGGCGCTGCGGGCGGCGTCGAGCTGTGCGGTTAGAGAATCCAGACGAGCGGTCGCAGCCCGGGTCCGGGCGGCCTCGCGGACGATGTCGCTCTGCAGGGCCCGCAAGTGCGCGATCTGCTCCTCGTAGCGTTGCCACAGGAGTGAGTCGCCGGTCGTGGTGGTCGGTGGTGGGGCAGCCGCCAGAATGTCGAGCATGACCCGAGCGCGGGCGCGCTCGGCGGTGACCAGCGCCTGGGTGCGCAGAGCCGGGTCGGGCGCGGCCGCGTCCAAAGCGTGCAGGGCGTCCAGGGCATGCAGGACGCGCACACGGGCGACGTAGACATCGCGCTTGTCTTCCATGAAGCCCTGTCGGAAGAGATCGCCCGAGAGCTCGCCGCGCAGGGACTCGATCTGCTCAATCGCCGCAGCCAGCAGGCTGTCGGCCTCCGGCAGCCGGCCCTGCAGCTCGCGCACGCGGGCCAGCCCCGCCAGCGCGCGCCACTGCTCCAGCGCGGCCGGGGACAGCCGGCCGCGCTCCGCCGCGGCGCCGAAGAACGCGGCCGCCCCTTCGAGATCGCCGACACCGAGGCTCACCTGGCCGCGGGCATTGTCGACCGAGTTGTGCAGGATGGGCGTATCGAGCGCCTCGGCGATCGCTGCCGCGCGTTCGAGCAGCGCCGCCGCTTCGTCCCGTTGTCCCTGCTCGTGGGCGGCCCAGCTGCGACTGATGAGCGCGCCCGCGGTCTCGGCCGCGTGTCCGCGCGGGTCGAGCACCGCCTGTTGCTGCTCGAAGCAGCGCGCGGCGGTCGCCAAATCACCCAACGCGGCATGGGCCAGGCCCAAGTTCTGCAACGCGACCGACTGGCTGCGCACGAGCCCGCGCTCGCGGAAGACGGCCAGGGCGCGCTCGTGGTAGGCGATCGCATCGCGCGGCCGACCCAGCTGCCGGTAGGCATCCCCAATCTCGTTGAGGGCCTGCGCGGCGCCATCCGCGATGCCGCCCTGTTCGGCCAGGGCGAGGGCGTCGTGGAGGCACGCCAGACGGCGGGAGTGACGCTGTAGGTCCGCATGGGCGTAGGCGAGATTGAGAAGGGCGGCCACCTGCTGGCGAACGTGACCCGACGCGCGGCTGATCGCCAGCGCTCGCTCAAGGTGCGCGATGCCCTCCAGGGGGCGGCCCTGCCGAGCCAGGGTGAGGCCGAGGTTCATCTCCACGTGACCTTCCAGGGTCCGCAGCCCCTGCTGGCGAGCAAGATCGAGGACTCCCGCGAAGAGCGCCCTCGCTTCGGCGAGGTCGCCGCGCTGGAAATAGATGATGGCGCGATCGTTGAGCGCCTGGGTGTAGACGTTCCAGTACACGAGTCGGCGGGCGAGCTCGATGGCGCGGTCGAGCAGTCCGGCGGCCTCGGCGTGGCGGCCCTGCAGGTTGAGCGTGCCCGCGATGTTGCGCAGAAGGCGCGCCTGCTGGATCTCATCGCCTAACTCCTCAGCCAGCACCAGCGCCGCCTGGTAGGCCGAGCGGGCGCCCTCGTAGTCGCCCGTCATCCAGCGGCATGAACCGTCGAGGACCAGGGTCAGGCATTCAAGGTGACGATCCCCGGCCTGCCGGGCCAGCTCGCGCGCGACCGCCAGCGAATCGCGGGCCTCAGGCCACCGCGAGCGGGCGTGGATCGCCTCGCTGCGGCGGTAGGTACGCCAGGCCTCCCGGTCCCTCTGTAGCGCGGCGCCGGTGAGGCCCAGTTTGAAATGCACCAGCCGAAGGCAGGTGGAATCCGCAAAAGTGGTCGTGTAGAGGTCGACCAGCGCGTTCAGCCGCTCGCGCTGCGCGACAGCATCAGCGGCCAGACCTTGCGCCAGCGCCTCATCCTGCTCGACCAACAGGGATTCGACCAGCAATGTGGCGGCAACCCGGTGACCGCGCAGTAGCTCGCGCGACGCCGCGAGGCTGTCGGCGTCGAGCTGAGCGAAGAGGTGCGCGCGCAGGTTGAGGGGCTTGGGATTCGACAACCCGCCGGCGGAGGCCGCGGATGCCGCGGCTGGGGCCGGCGCCGCGCTGGTTGGCCCCGTTGCGCTCCCGGCCAGCATCAGGATCAACGGCCAGACGAGGGCCGCGCCTCTGATCCGCGGGCGCTCCATTCCCGCTCTCCGGGTGGAGGACCCCCTGCCTCTGGCTCACTCCCCGTGCATCTCGGCCTTCGACTCGAGGAAGCGGGCCAGGCGATGGAAGTCCGAGCCGGGTCGCAGGTAGCGTACCTCGGTGCGCAAGGTCTTGGGGTTGATCAGCTTGTTGAACGCCACGTAGCGCAGGTCGAGCTGTCCCGAGACGCTCACCATGTGGCCGTCGAGGTTCTCCTCGACCAGGGCGCGGTAGGCGCCGATTCCAAGCTGGCTGCCGAGCATGACGTCGAACGCGTGCGGCACCGCGCAGCGCGCCTCGTAGCCGATCTGGAGCCCCGTCACCTTGCGCTTGCGACCCGTACGGCGAGTGTACTCCTGCTCGACCATCCGGGCCAGGAGGAACCCCAGGTCGATTTTGCCGATCGAGATGTGGCCGTGCTCGTCCTTGTCGATGTTGTGGATATACTGCTCGGGCAGAAGCTCGGCCAGACCCTCGGCCAGCACGACCGTGCCGAATTTCTTGCCTTCCTTCTCCTCACGCCAGATCATCAGGTCCGCGATCTTTCCGACCAGCATCTCCAGGCGCAGCCGCTTCTCCTTGCGCTTGCGGCCGTCGCTCCCGACGACCTCGTCATCGAAGAGCATGTCGGGCGTGACGTCCTCGACGCTGAAGATCATGTTGGCTTCGCCGGCGATGCCCACGCCGTAGGAGAGCCACCCGGCCTTGCGCCCCATCGCCTGGGCGATGAAGTAGCGGTTGCTCGATTCGGCGTCGGCCCGCAGGTTCTTGACCTCCTTGGCCAGGAAGTCGACCGCGGTGAAATACCCGAAGGTGAAGTCGATGCCCTCGTAGTCGTTGTCGATCGTCTTGGGCAGGTGGATGACGTGGATCCGCTTGGCGTTCTTGGGCAGACGCTTCTGGTACTCGTAGAGGAAGTTGGCGGTCTTGAGCGTGTCGTCGCCGCCGATCGATACGAGGCCGTCGATGCCGAGGTCGACCAGGGCACTGTAGACGTTGTGCAGCTTGGCCGTGCGCTTGGGGTCCGACAGGTCTCGCGGCCCGCGGATGAGCGCCCCGGGATTGGCGCGCGAGGTACCGATCAGGATGCCCTGGGTATTGCGCATGCCCGTAACGTCCGCCGACTTGAAAATCCGATAGTGCTCACCGAGCTGCAGGCGGTTGGTGACCGGATGATAGTTCTCGAGATGACGGTAGCCGTTGAGGAACCCGATCATCTCGCGGCCGGTGTCGAGGAACGAGATCGCCGCCGAGCTGATGACCGCGTTCGCCCCCGGCGCGGGCCCGCCGGCGAAGATCATCCCGACGCGCTGGATGTGACCGCCCTTGACCACCGGTCGGGTTGCGGCGCTGCGGGTGTAGACGCCCGGCGGCAGCCCGTGGCGGGGCCGCTGGGCCGGGGCGCTGGAGCGCGGTTTGCGTGCGGGCATTGGCGGTCTCCTCCCTGAGAACCCGTGTTGGCCGGCTGGGGCCGGCAGTCTGGCCTGCCCGATAGTATCGGCACGGGGAGGGAGATCACCATGCCGGACTGGCACCGCGTGCGATTCGGTGGCCCGCCAGCGGGCCTACCATCTCCAGAGCACGCCGCCCCAGGTGAGGCCGGCGCCGAAGGCGACCTGCAGCACCAGCGAACCGGACTTGATCCGTCCCGATTCCCGGGCCTCATGCATGGCCATCATCGTTGAAGCCGAAGAGGTGTTCCCGTACTTGTGGATGTTGACGAAGACCTTCTCCGGATCGGCCTCGAGGCGCTTGGCCACCGACTCGATGATGCGCAGGTTGGCCTGATGGAACACGAACAGGTCAATGTCTTGCGGGGTCAGCCCGGCTCGCTCCATCAGCACATGGCAGGATTGGTACATGGTGCTCACGGCCGTCTTGTAGATCTCATTGCCCCGCATGTGCAGGCAGTGCATCTTCTTGTCGACCGTCTCGTGGGTGGCCGGGTGCTTCGAACCCCCGGCGGGCTGAATCAGCGTGGCACCCTTGGCGCCGTCCGAGGCCAGGTGATAGCCCACCAGGCCGTGCTCACCATCCTCGCTGGGGCCCAGGACGAAGGCGCCCGCGCCGTCGCCGAAGAGCACGCAGGTCGATCGATCTTCCCAGTTCGTGATCTTGGTCAGGACTTCCACACCCACGACCAGCACGTGACGAACGCTGCCCGCGCGAATGAGGTCATTGGCGAGCGCAATGGCATAGATGGCGCCGGTACAGCCGGCGGAGATGTCGAACGACGGGATCTCACGGGTCTCGAGGGCATCCTGAACAACGCAGGCTGTCGACGGAAAGACCGTATCGGGCGAAATGGTGGCGACGATGATCATGTCAAGGTCGCGGGCGGTGAGGCCTGCCGCCTCGAGCGCCTTGCGCGAGGCGGGGATCACGAGATCGGAGGCCGCCTGGTCCGGTCGCACCTGCCGGCGCTCCTTCATGCCCGTGCGCGTCACGATCCACTCGTCGCTGGTGTCGACGATCGTGGCGAGATACTCGTTGGTGATGACATGCTCGGGAACGCACATCCCCGTGCCCAGGACCCTGGAACTGACCCGCGTTTGGCCCACTTTGCCGATGACCCCCGTCTGGCAGATTAGTTTTGTCTCGGCGTTTCCGAGACAATCGAAGGAGTATAGTCCTGAGCGGCATGCGAGGGAAGGAGAAAGACGCGCACCATCAGGATCGCCCTTGGCCCGGACAGTGCAACCCTTCATGATAGATGGGCCGCACGCGTTGGCGCTGCCGAGGAGCCAGGAGGGCCGGTCAATGCCCATGCAGGACCACAACGCGGGGAACCTGGGCGACCAACTCAAGCACGCCTTGCTGCTCGAAGTCCTGGCGAGGCTTCCAAGAGCCGCAGCGTGGGGCTACGTCGAGACGCACGCGGGTGCCGGGGTTTACGCAACGCCCCATGCAGAAGCTCTCTTTCGAGGCGCCTGGTCGGAGGCGGGGGCGGCTGCCCCCGGGCAAGGCCCTGCGCGCGCGGAGCTTGATCGGCCAGCGGGGTGGTTCTACGCGGAGGCCCTCTGCCGGTGGTGGCGCGAGCAGGCCAATCTGCCGGGTCTGTCGCCCGGGCACCTGCTCGAGTCGGCGGCGATGGATCTGCTCTACCCGGGCAGCGCCATCCTGGCCCTGCGATCCGGTGCCCTGCGCGGTCCCGTCAGCCTGATCGATGCGGATCCGCAGGTCGTCAGGCGGCTGCGGACCGCGCTCGATCGGGTGATCGCGCCCCACTTGCCCCCGGGTGACGGATGGCCAGGGCCGAGCAGTCACCTCCAGGTTTACGGCGGATTCTTCGCCGAGCACCTCGCGCGGCTCTCGTCGGCGCAGCGGCTGGTGGCGTTGGTGGATCCGTACTACTACCTGCGGGAGGCCCTGGATGGTCGCGAGGGCCGGCTCGGTCTGAAACACCTGCGGATGATCTTCCAGGCGCTGGAGCAGCACGACGCCGTGCTGTTGGTCTTCTCCTCGAGCCCGCCGAGCGGCATGCTGACGATTGGCGAGGCCGGACTGCTGAGCGGGGGCACCTGGAAGAGCCTGCTGGCTGACGCGCGCGCGTTGGCGCCACCGGCATTGCGCTGCTATCACGCGGCGGATGCGCCCCATGCTGTCTTGGCGGCGGGGTGGGGGGCAGGTCAAGCTGTCATCCATGCGCTTCCCGCGGCGTCGTCGTGGGAACGCTCCTGGCTCGCGCGGCCGCCGCTCAGGATGAAGGTCGCCGAGGAACAGGGCCGGTGAGCTGCAAGGATAGACTGCCGTGAACGTGATCTACTTCGGCGACAACTTGCGCGTCCTGCCGCAACTTGGCAGCGGGTCGATCGACCTCATCTACATCGATCCGCCGTTCAACACGGGCCGGCGCCAGGAGCGGACACGCATCCGGGTGGTGCGCGACGAGGCATCGGGCGACCGGTGCGGATTCCAGGGTGCGCGGTACCGCACGACCATCGTCGGGCGCAGCGGGTTCGCCGATCGCCACGAGGACTACCCGGCCTTTCTCGAACCCCGTCTCCGCGAGGCGCACCGGGTGCTGCGACCAACCGGGTCGCTCTTCGTCCACGTCGACTGCCGTGAAGCTCACTATGTGAAAGTCCAGCTCGACGAGATCTTCGGGCGCCCGTGCTTCATGAACGAGATCATTTGGGCCTACGACTACGGCGGCCGCTCGCGACGCCGCTGGCCGGCCAAGCACGACACCCTGCTGTGGTACGCGCGGGACCCGCACCGCTACACGTTCCGCTACGAGGAGATTGACCGCATTCCCTACATGGCGCCGGGGCTGGTCGGTCCCGAGAAGGCTGCCCGCGGTAAGACCCCAACCGACGTCTGGTGGCACACGGTCGTGCCCACGTCCGGCTCCGAAAGGACAGGCTATGCGACGCAGAAGCCGCTGGGGCTGATCTCGCGCATCGTGCGCGTACACTCGAACCCGGGCGATCTGGTGCTCGATTTCTTCGCCGGCAGCGGCACCCTGGGTGAGGCCGCGGCGCGGTTGGGGCGCCGATTCATCCTAATCGACAACAACCCGGAAGCCTTGGCCGTCATGCGCCGGCGCCTGGCCTTCGCCGAGCCGCGTATCGTGCAGTGTCCCGGCGACGCAGCGCCGTGACCGCCGGCGAAACCTAGCTCGCGAGCAGCCGTTCCAGTCCGGCGACATCCTGCACCGGGGTCGTGCACGCATGGTTGCGACAGACGTGGGCCGTCGCGCCACCCCCCACGGCGCGCATCTGCTCGATGAAGGGCGCCAGCGAGCGAACCAAGTGCAGGTGAGCGGCGGTGTCGGTGTCAACCAAGCGCGATTCGGCGGCCGTGATGTCGGGATGGAAGAGCACGACGGCGTTGGGCAGATAGCGCGAGCTGAGCGCCTTGCGCAGGCGGGCCACGGCGGGGTCGGCCGGAAAGCCGGTCAAGACGATCTGCCGGATCGGGCCCAGTGCGAAGTCGAGCGCGCAGAGCAGTTCGAGATGGTCCAGGGGCGCCTCGTCCAGGCGCGGGTGAAGCATGCGCAGGGCGGCCCGCGCTCGGCTCGTCAAGTCGCCGTCGCCCGTCAGCGCGCTCAGACGCAGCAAGAACATGATCGCCGCGGCGTTGCCCGAGGGCAACTCGCCGTCGAGCGTCTCGACGACGGGGGCGATGAGCGGTTCGGCATCGAGACCCGTGCAGGTGAAGCCCCCGGACGGGTGGGCGAAGAGCCGCACCATCTCGCGGGCCAGATGCACGGCCCAGGCGAGGTGGGTCGGGTTGAAGGTGGCCTCATAGAGAGCGACCAGACCGCGTCCGAGCTGGGCGTAATCCTCGAGGTAGCCCGGCCCGCTGGTGCTGTTGGCGTCGCCACAGCGCAGCAAGCGTCCGCCACTCCAGAGGTTCTCCTTCAGGTAGTGCGCTGCCCGCTCCGCAGCCGCAATGTAGCGCGGCTCCTCGAGCGCCAGGCCGGCCCGCGAAAGCGCCTCGATCATCTGTCCGTTCCAGGCTGTGATGATGCGTTCGTCGCGCCCGGCGCGCGGCCGGCGCTCGCGCACTGCCAGCAGGCGCCGGCGAGCCTGTTCGAGCGCGTCGGTCAGCGGCGCCAGCGGCAGCACGCGATGCAGGACGGCGGGCCCAGACGAACCGCCCTCGCAGCAGACCCCCAAGGCGCGGCCCAGGGCGCGACCGCAGTCGGGGCCCAGCACAGCGACGATCTCAGGGGCGGTCCAGGTATAGTAACGCTCTTCGCACTCCTTGCTGCTTGCACCTTCGGCCGCATAGAAGCCGCCGTCAGGGGCGGTCAAGGAACCCAGCGCGTAGTCGCAGATGTCCCGAGCCAGCTGCGCGTGGAGCTCGACGTGCGCGTGCAGATAGGCATCGATGCAGATCAGGGCGAGGCCGGCCTGGTCGGGCAACAGCTTCTCGAAGTGCGGCGCCAGCCAGCGCTCATCCACGGCGCAGTGATGGAATCCGCCGCCCAGGTGATCGTGGATGCCGCCGGCGGCCAGTGCCTCGAGCGTGAGACGCACCATCTCAACCGATTCGCGATCACCGGTGCGATTGGCGTAGCGCAGCAGGAAGGCGAGCGCGTGGGGCATCGGGAACTTGGGCGTACCCTGGAGGCCGCCATTCTCAGCGTCGAAGCGCACCCGCAGGGCCTTGACCGCGTCGGCGAGCGTCTTGCCGTACAGGTGGGTTCCGGCCTCCTCGCTGTCAGAGGTGCCGGCCCGCTCCTTCAGGGCGGCGGTCACCTGACCAGCCTTGCTGGTCACGCCCGAACGGTTTGTCTTCCAGAGCGTGGCGATGCGAGCGAGGATGGATGCCAGTCCGGGGCCCTCCGGACCGTCCTCGGGTGGGAAGTACGTGCCGCCGAAGAAAGGCTCCAGGTCGGGGGTCAGCACGACCGTCAGCGGCCACCCGGTTCTGCCCGTCAACACCTGCACCGCGGCCCTGTACAAGTGATCCAGATCGGGCCGCTCCTCGCGGTCGACGCGGATGGCGACGAAGCTCTCCGCCAGCAAGCGGGTGATGTCGGCGTGCTGGAACGACTCGCGGTCCATGCGGTGGCGCCAGGCGCAGGTCGGCGAGCCGATGGAGAGGAAGATCAGCTTCTCCTCGCGGCGCGCCTTGGAGAGGGCGTCGGTGTTCCACCGGAGCCATGCCACGGCGCCCACAGGCGGGGCGGCCGGGCCGCCACAGATGGCGGGCTGGTCGGCGCGCTGAGCGGCGTTCGGCTTGGCGTT